>OFPS01000179.1_pt1 | contig 77912 bp, 63 predicted proteins | sample 1542111 | NCBI WGS metagenome assembly OFPS01 (sample SAMN04209233, study PRJEB22552) | human gut metagenome | biome: gut; material: feces | host: Homo sapiens | place: USA: Oklahoma | reverse complement strand
AAAAAAATATTGTTTATATCATTTTATATCGTAATTTTGCAAGGTAATCAATGAAAAGAAGAAATGAAAAAGATTTTGGTAGCTGAAGATACGGAAAGTAATTACCTCTTATTATCTATAATTTTAAGAAAGGAGTATGAAGTTTACCGTGCCCACGATGGGCAGGAGGCTATTGAGAAATTTGAGGGTTGCCGGCCCGATATGATTTTGATGGATATAAAGATGCCTGTTATGGACGGTTTGGAAGCTACCAGAAGAATTCGTCTGAAAGGGGGGACACTTCCCATCATAGCTCTTACCGCCAATGCGTATGACAGTGACCGTGACAAGGCTTTTGAAGCCGGATGTGACGATTATATGGCCAAGCCGATTATGGCTCCCGCTTTGCGTGAGATGATAGAAAAATATTTTGGTGAGTAAATATTATGCCCTGCGGGATTTTTCCCATGTTCCGCCGGCATGTCTTTTCAAATAGAAGAAACCTTTTATCACATTGATGTTCATGAACAGGAAATAGTAGGGAATATAAAGCAATTTGTTCTTTACGGACTTGGCAGACAGGAAGCTGCCATAAACTCCCCCGAGGTAGAATGCGGATTGCAGCAGAAGAAAAAGAAAGTAAACCGGATGGCTCTCACTACAGACAACCAGCAGGATATTCAGGGGAAAGAGCAGAAACAAGGCAACCGGGGTTACCGACCATCTCAGTACGCGGTGGGAGACATATTGAAAACTGAGGATTCCATAACGTAGAGGATTTAGCAGTTCTTTCAAACGATAGACGGACTGCAATCCTCCTGCCGAGATACGTATTTTTCTTTTCTCCTCTTCTTTCATATCGGCCGATCCGCTTTCCAAGGCATATGCCGTATCACAATATGCTATCGTATACTGCTTCATGGCGATACGCAGGGACAGCATAAAATCATCCAGTAGGGTATCTTCAGGCATTTCCTCATATAACGGGGTGCGGATGGCAAATAATTCTCCGGCAGCACCTATGGCGGAATAGAGCTGATAATCCATTTTTTTCAGCCATGATTCATATTTCCAGTACAATCCTTCTCCTCCGGAAACAGCTCCTCCGGTACTGTACATGTCTACCCGTTTTTCTCCTGCCACGCATCCCACCTGCGGATGGTTAAAACATTTTACTATCTCGCGAACGGCCTGCGGATTAATAAATGTATTGGCGTCTGTGAATATGACCAAAGGCGTGGTGACAAATCCCATTCCCCGGTTCATAGCGGCTGTTTTTCCTTTTCTTTCGGGGACGAACAATAGGGTGACATCGGGATACGCTTTTAATTTTTCATTGGTTCGGTCATTGCTGCCGTCCGTTACCCATACGATATGCAGTTTCTCTTTGGGATAATCCAGTTCGTGGCAGTTTTTCATCTTTCCGTCTACTACCTGTTCCTCATTATAGGCGGTGATGAACAGGGTGATTTCGGGCAGGGCGGTGTTGTTGCCGTTCCGGCAGGTTTCTTGCTCCGGTTCGTCCGTATCGTAGAAGAAAAGAAAACTTTGTTTTATTTTTACCAATATCCACAACAGGATTCCGTATCCCACATAGGTGTAGAATACAATGAACAAGAGGATGAAGAAGAGGATTTCAAGGGTGTTCATGCTAGTATTTCTTTATATATTTTCAATATTTCTCTGGCTGTGTTCTCCCATGAGAACCGACGGACTCTTTCTAATCCATATGCAGTTTGTGACTCATAGAATTCCGCATTTTCTTCTAAATGAAGGAGGGCGGAAGCAATTTCCTCCGGTTCGAACGGATTGACCAGAATACCCTCCGGTCCTGTGATTTCGGGCATGGCGGAAGTGGTTGAGGTGATGACGGGAGTTCCGCAGGCCATCGCCTCCAGAATGGGGATGCCGAAACTTTCGCGTAAAGACGTGTATATAAAGACGGATGCTCCACTATAAACAGCGGGTAGTTCTGTGTTTGGAATGTATCCGGGATGATACAGCATTTTTTTTATTTCTTGTAATCCTTGCCGGTTCAGATATTCGTCTATGATCTCTTCTTTCAGGTCGGCGATAAGCAAGGGAAGGGGCTGACGGGATTTTTTTAAATAAATACCGTATGCCTGCAATACCCTTGCCGTATTCTTCTTGGGATCGGTATTTCCTAAAAAGAACAGGTAAGGATGTTTCTTTATGTATCGGGCAGTGGTGGCTTGTGCGTTCCGTATGGGTATGAAATGTTGTGAATAGCCGTTGTGTACGGCGACAAGCAGTTGTCTGTCAATGTGCAGGAAATGACTGATGCGGTTGCATTCAAAATGAGAAACGGTAATGATTCTTTTGCATCTAGTAAGAATTTGGGGAACAATGATTCTTCGGTAGAAACGTCCCAGTCTTTGGTACATGGACTGGTTCTTGCCTTGTTTTTTTTCTAGAAAGATAATGTCGTGCAGTGTAAGCACCAGTGGAATGTTTCCATACACAGGGGCAGTGTTACTTGTGCAGTGCAGTAGGTCGGGTTTGATTTTTCTCAAAGCCAACGGCAGTCCTATCTGTTCCCAAAGCGGATAGGACGGCCAGTTGACGGTCACGATATGCACGTTGGCGGATTCCTGCAAACAAATATCATCCCCCGGGCTGACCAGTATGAAGTATTCGTTTTGTTTGTCTATCTTTTGCAGTTCCCGGATGGTTTCCAGAGCTACATAGTCCATGCCATGCTTTTCTTTTCTGAAGATGCGTTGGGCTTCTATTGCTATTTTCATCTGTCGTTACTTTATCAGGTTAGAATCTTCGTCCTCGTAATTGTTTTTGCTATAGAAAAGAGCCGTGAAGCTTCTTAAACCTTTTATGGCTCGTTTTTTGAAACTGCTAAACAGGGATCCGTCGGCCGAGACAGTACCATAGCCGGTAAGGACACGGGCTTTGCGGGCGGTGACGAATCTTAATTTTCCGTATTTTTTCAATGCCAGTGCCAGGGAGCCGTCTTCTCCGCGGAGTATGTCTGTCCGGAATCCTTCTTTCCGGGCTGTTTCCGTGTGGAAGGCAAAAGCCATTCCACGTACATTGAGTTCCGGTCTGTTCAGATTTTGTATTTTCAAATAGAGATCACGTAGTGTTTCATAGAAGAAAAGTCCTAAATGATGTTCATTAGGAAGAAAACTCCACAGGGCGTATGCACCTGCCACTTCTTTGTCCTGTAAGACCTTTATCATGGTACTGATGTACTGGGGCGGATAAAGTGTGTCGGCGTCTATGCAGAGATGATACTTCCCCCGGGCATGGTTCAGTCCGCATTGCCGGGCAAAACCGGGACCTTTCCGGTATTCATTGAAGTAAGTGACTCCTAATTCTTTTAGTACCTCTTCGGTGTGGTCGGTAGAATGATTATTGATGACTAGTATTTCTACAGGATAGTTATGTTGGTTTTCACATAAAGACCACAGGCAGCTCAATATCCTCTTTTCTTCATTATGGGCGATGGTGACCACCGAAACCAGCGGAGCATGAGTTGCAAGCTGCCGGATCTTGTCTTTCACTTGGTTGATAACCGCTTGTGGGGCTTGGGTGAAAGGCTTGTCATAGATGGATAAATAGTCAGCGTACCACTTCATGCGTTTTTATATATTCGGACAGTGTGACCGGATTCCGGTGATTACTGAATCGTGATTTGAATTTGTTTTTGAGGATATAGAACAGGGCTTGAATCATCTTCTTCATTTCCGTCAGGGCGGAACGGCGGGGATATAGTTTCTCCACCATTTCCCGGTTCCATTTGTTGAGGAAGAAAGAGGAGTAGTATTCATCTTCGGGATTGACTAGTATCTCCACTTCATCTTTCCACTCATAACGGTTCAAGGTTATATCTCCTTCCGTCAGCCACAGCAGTTTGTAGGGGAGGGATTGGAAAGGCAGATAATTCAGGAATAATTCTCCATAGTCGTTTTCATAGTTTCCCGGCATCTTGTTCTTTTCATAGAAGACCAGTTTGTTGTCTATATCCAATATAACCCATTTATGTGATTTTTTGGGAAACAAGTATTCGCCCAGCAGACTGGGAGTTTCTATGTATCCCCGTCGGGCTACCCTGCATAATTCCTTGACAAAAGCTTCGGGATGTTCCACGTGTTCCAATACCTGATTGCATATTACGTAGTCAAACTCCTTGTCTTTGAAGGGCAGTTTTTCTCCATCGGCATGTACAAAGGTCTGATGCGGGTATATTTTCACGTCACCGCAGCGGTGGTAATTGGTGTCAATAAATTTTTCGACTATCACGTTGGAGCGATATGTCGGATTATGGCCCGGACCTATCTCCAGCACTTTGTCGTTTTTATTTATATGGATGTCTCCTCTGTCGTAGGGGGAATCTGTTTTCATTGTTTTGTTCCGTTTAATAAGTTGTTGAATAGCTGAATCCATTGTTGCATTATTACATCTTCAGCAAAACGTTGTACATTGATGCGGGCTTTTTTCCCCATTTCTTTTCTTATTTGTTCGTTCTCAATCAGATAATTTATTTTTTCGGCCAGTTCTTCTGTTTTTCCATTTTCGACCAATAGTCCGTCTTCCCCGTCCCGGATGATGTCTTTAGGTCCGCACGGACAGGCGAATGACACGGCAGGTACTCCGCACGCCATTGCTTCCGCTATGACCATTCCGAATCCCTCAAATCTGGAACTTGATACAAAGATAGAACTTTCATGGTATTTACAGAGCATATCCGGGGTTGCATTTTCAAGAAAAAGGTTCTTTAATTTCCATTTTCCGGCCAGTACTTGATATGTAGTCTTGTCTCCTTTGCCATATATATGTAATTCCCAGTCCGGATGCCGGTTACAGACTTTGCTCCATGCTTCCAGTAACAAATCGAATCCTTTTTGATAAGTATATCTTCCGGCTGCGGTTATCCGTTTATTGTTCAAGTCGCTGAATGTTCCGGATTGAAAGGGTAGAGGGTTGCTGATAACTTTTACATTTTGCAGTTCGGGCCAGTTGGCTCTGTCTTCCTCACTCAGTACAACGAACTTGTCCAGCTTTTTTAAATGCCTCACCAGACTTTTCATCCATAATTTGGCAAAAAGTTCCTTGATGAAGTTGCTTTCGTTCTTTTCAAAGTTACGATAGTTTTTCCGGTTTACGTGTAGCTCCCCTATCTTTTTGCTTCCATCTTTGAGGGAAGTGATAAAGTTTATTTCCCGTCGTAGCAAAGAAACTGTGATGTCCGGTTTGAGGTGAGACAAAGCGGCAGAGAGCTTGCGTCGGTATATTCTTTGTTTTTTCAGATAAACCGGCACTTTTTTCCAAAGAGGAAGTTCCCATAATTCTTCAAAGTCTATATTCAGTTGGATGATTTTTACTTTGGGCGATAAAGTATAGCAGGGAGGCTTGCCTTTTCCGTCAGTCAGCAAAATATATATGTCATAATTACCATTCTCCGCTAGATAATTGGCTTTGGTGGTCAGTACCCTTTCCACTCCTCCGGGGATATGGAGAGAGGGGGTACAATAGGCGATTCGGATCATAGGCGGGAGTATTACAGGTTGTTTATTACTTTCATCATTTGTTCTTTCCATGACAGGTTTTTAATGGAATCCCTTATTCTGCAAGGAGACAGATCCAGTTCCATATAGAACCGGATAAGCCGGCGGATATCTATGGGACTTTCATCGGCCGGAACTTTCAGTATATAAGGCATCTTGTCAAAGTCTCCATCTGTTTCTGAATATACAAAAGGTATTCCCCGTGCTGCATATTCTCTGTTTTTTAATGTTTTGATTTTGTCGATGCCACTGCGGTGGCGTGCCAGACTGCCGATGGCAAAGTCTGCTTCGTTGAATAATTCGTCTAGTTCCTCATTCATTTTTTGTCCGTGGAAGATGACATATTTCTCTATATGATATTTGTTGATAAGTTCATAAAATCCGGGAGCGTGTTGTGAGTCATGCATTTCGGATTTCCATATACCGCCTGCGATGTGGAAAAATACGGTTGTGTTTGCCGGGTTTTGGTAATATCTACCCAAACCGTCTATCAGGCGGTCGTAACCGTGCCAATAATGTACTTCGGCCACTCCTAATAGATGAATGACAGAGGTATTTTTAGAAAGCATCTTTTTCAGCGGAATGGAATCAAAGTCAACTCCATTGGATATCTGAATGGTACGTTGGCCGAATATACGGTGATAGTCTGAGAAAGTGACGATGGCGTTCACGTGTTTTGCCAGTGTCTTTCGGAATACTTTATCCACTTGTATCCCCAGGCGTGTGGTCAGTGGAAAACCGGTGTATTCGCTGTCGTAAGGATAGGTGGGTATTTCCATCGCTATTTTAATTCCGGCTTTCCTTAGTTTGCTGAACAGCCGGATGGTGAACGGATTTGCATTATGGAAAGAGCGTACGTAGATTAATTCCACTTGATGTGTTACAGCATAGCGGTATATGCATTGGTAGGAAACTCTCCTTTTCGCCGCAGCTGGTTTGCCTGTTCCGTAGTCGTCTATTATTTCATCGTTTATCATCCTTACCCGGTGGCCGTTGTCCGCTATGCTGTATGTGCATAAACTTACCCGGTGTCCACATGTTTCAAAGCCTTTAACCTGATACAGGATCTTTTTGCTGATGCCGCTGTAAGGGGATAGTCCGTGGAAAAGGAGATAGATGATATTCATAGTCGGGTAGTTGTTAAAGTGTTGAATAGTTCATCCCACAGTTTCATCACTTCTTCGCGTAAATAACGTTGGATATTCTTTTGGGCCTGCTTTCCCATCCGTATGCGTTTGTCCGTATCCTCTATCAGCCGGCATATCGCGTCAGCCAGTTCGTCTGTGTTTCCGTTCTTCACCAGTATTCCGTCTTCTTCCGGAGTGATAATCTCGGCAGGTCCGTATGGACAGTCGAATGAAATGCAGGGAACACCACATGCCATCGCTTCCAGAAGTGCCATCGGTAATCCTTCAAATCGTGAACTCATGACGTATATGGAACTTTTCAGATATTTTTCTTGAATGTTTTTTGTCGGAGGGCATAGTGAAAAACTGTTTTCTATATGATGTTTTTCAATAAGCTCTTGCAGACTGTTCCTATCCTGTCCTTCTCCGTAAATGCGGATATGCCAGTCGGGATGCTTCCGATTGACTTTGATCCAAGCTTCAATCAGGCGGTCATACCCCTTCTGTTCGCTGTATCTTCCTATGCTGATGATTCTTTTTTCCAGGCAGGAACTCCCTTTTTGGGGTGAGAAAGGTAAGAAGTTTGGTATGACACAAGCCTTCTTCACTTCTTTCCAATTATCCGCATCATGTTGTGTCAGAACAACCAGCGCGTCCAGTTTTTTTACAGCTTCCTCCTGTTTCTTTCTCCAATGCCGTGCGATTTGCTTGTATGGGAATCCCCGTTGTTCCATCAGATGCAGGTTACGAGTGTACGGTTTAGCTATATGGGATTCTCCTATTTTTACGCTTCCATCGTCCAGTTGTGTCAGAAAATCCAATTCTCGGCCCAATGTGCTGATGACGATATCCGGCTTCAAGGTTTTCAGCCAATACTCCAGCTTCTTTCTGTACAGGTACATCAGGGTAAAATAATAATACCCTCTTACTAACAGGTTGTGATGATACTGTCTGTCAAAATCAATCGCTATGTCAATGTGCCTGATTCTGGGAGATATCGGGAAAACGGGCGGTCGTTCTTTTTGTGAATCTGTGATAATAAATACATCCTGATGCATTTCGTCAGCCAGATAGTTCGCTTTTTGGATGATGCTCCGGTCTGCGCCTCCCACGGTGCATAGTGCTGTGTATAGATAAACGATGGTCATTTTTCAGTCAGTTTATGAAACAACATTTCCCATTGCGGCATGATGTTTCGGAGTGAGTAGCGTTTTATATTTTGTTTAGCTCTTTTGCCAAAAGCTTTTCTTTCTGCTTCATGTTCTATCAAGTGGCAAAGAGCGTTGGCAAATCCTTGTATGTCTCCGTTTTTGACGAGGAGTCCGTCTTCCTGGTTTCTGATGATTTCCGATGGACCGAAAGGACAGTCGAAAGAAACACAAGGAACACCCAGACTCATGGCTTCGATCAAGACCAGTCCAAAACCTTCGTAATTGGAGCTTAGGGCCAGAATGGAACTGTTCAGGTATTCTTGCGTTATGTTTTGTGTAAAAGGATGAATTGTGATGGAGTGTTCCAGCTTTCTGTCTTTAATCTGCCGGGTTAAGCTATCCTTATAAAATCCTTCACCAAATATATCCAGTATCCAGTCGGGGTGGCGTTTCTGCACGATATTCCATGCGTCAACCAGTCTGTCGAATCCTTTTTGCCAGGTCAGTCTGCCTGCCGCTATTACACGGGGAGCCTCACAGGAGCTGATTGTTTGTATATCAATAGAGGTGGTGTTCGGAATGATATGTATATTCGGATGTTGTCCCCACATGGCGGCATCTCCTTGTGTCAGTGTGACTATAGCATCGCTGTATCGTTTTACATCACGGAAACATTGGTAACTGACGTATCTGTCTTTTATATCTTTAAAAAAACTCTTTTTGCGGTTTGCAGGTATCCGGGTGTATATTTTGGCGCAATGCGATTCAATGATTTTCTTTGCCTTGCAGTCTAATTTACAGATCAAATCCGCTTTGAAACTGGTATTTCCTGATATGATATCGGGATTGATGAGCCTGATCTCTTTTTTTAATTTTTGTTCGAATTTATGGTTCAAAGTCCATCCCACTTTCAATTGTTCGAGAAGCGGATGCTGGTATTGCAAATGAAACTTTGTATCCAGATCGATATGTTCCACTTTGTCGGATAAAGGGAAAGAAAGAGGATGATTGCCTTGGGAAGAAGTGATAAGATAGACCTTGTGCCCATAAATTTCGGTCAAGTAATTCATCTTATCCGTTAAAATCCGCTCCATGCCTCCTATACGGGCTATAGAGTCGTATACATATACTATTTTCATTCCCCTGATTTGTTTTTCCGTAAAAATAGTGTATTCTTTTTATATATCCAATAAGAAGTTGTTGAAATTCCTGTCCATATCCGTTTTTTTATGGAATGTCGGCTGTATTCGGAGTAAAGAGTGGGTTTCAAGGGATGAAGATGGGTATATTTAGTAATTAAAGTCTTTGGAATGTTGTGAGTATCATTTGTTTTTGCGAATATTGCATTTTATAATGATTAGCAGATAATGATGAAAGAGATAACGGTGGTGATGCCGGTTTACAAGGTGGAAAAATACGTATCAGAATGTCTTGATTCCATAATCAACCAAACTTTTGATTGTTTTGAGTGTATCATCATTGATGATTGCTCTCCGGATAACAGTATGCGCCTGATAGAGGAAAAGCTGGCCGGATATAAAGGGAACATCAGTTTTAGAATCGTGAGAAATGAGAGGAATGAAGGAGTCTCTGCGGCAAGGAACAAGGGAATAGAACTATCCCGGGGTGGTTATCTTTTTTTTATAGATTCGGATGATATGCTTTATGAGAATTGCCTGGAGAAATTATGGGAGGAAACGAAAAGATATCCGGGGGTTGACTTGGTGCAGGGGGATTCTTATTCAGAAGGGATGGAAAACAAAAACAGTGATTTGCAAAGATATACGGAAGGACGGATACGTATCAACAAGCTGTTTCTGGATTCGAAAATAACATCCACTCCGGTCAACAGATTGATCAGAAAGGAGGTGCTGACAGAGAATGCCATTTATTTCAGGACGGGCATTTTGTTTGAGGACTTTTTGTGGTGCTATTTTCTGTATAAAAAGGTGGAAATGTTTGCTTCCGTCAATTCTTTTACTTATTTCTACAGGCGTTCAAATCCTTTCTCAACCATGAATAGGGCGAAAACGGACTTTGACAAGCCGGCAAAGGATTTTATTTTTATCTTGACCGTTTTTAATGAGCACATGGAACAGGAACTGTATGCCGAAAATATCTGTTTCATTTTGAACAAGCTGATGCCGGTGGTGTATAATGCTGCTGCAATAGGGGTTACAAGGGAAAGTAATGATGCGATAGATAAGTTTAAAAGAAATTTGATAAGGAAGCATTGCAGAGAGTTCCGGCCTATGGAGGTTTTGTACGAATTGAATTTGTTCTATCCTTTTTCTCTGCTTTTGAATTGGGGGATTTACAGACATCACATATTGTATAAATACGCTAATCTGATCAAATTGTATTATAAGATATGGGGAAGGTGGTATCTCTGAATCTTCTTGTGTAATGAATATTATTCCTTTAGGTTGGTAGTTTTCTTGTTACATTGGTTGTCGGTTTCTTTTGTAGCCGGTTCATTCATATGTGACAGGATAGCGGAAAAAGCATAATATAATTCTTTGAATGCTTGCAGGCGGAAGAAAAACAGGTATTCAAAAAAGTATTTGGCGGGGAGCCATTCTTTTGTTTTTGCCGAAGGGATACACCACGGAAGTGGTGACAGGTAATAGTGGATTTTTTCTTGTCGCAACAGTCTGTTGCATTTCATGCTTGCGTTGAACCGTATGATTAAACTCTCGCGGTCTTGTTTGGACATAGCAAGGGACTGGTCGGATTCGGTACAATAATAAATGATTCTTCTGTCTGTGGTTACTTTGGGGGCATATATACCGACAAGGCATGAAAAATACACATCGTTGGCTATTCTTGTTTCATCGAATTGAATGTGGAATGTTGACAGGAAGCTGCGCCTTATCATTTTGCCCCAAGGAACTTGAGATTGGTATCGCAGTTTGTTTTCCGGGTTTACATCATTGAAGAAGTTGGTATAGTAAGTTCCGCGTCGGCTTTCTTGGGACGGATCATCGGACATGACAAAACGTACATTGAAATAGATGACTTTATGGGGGCTGTCCATGTATTCGTTTAAGATAGTAAAACAATTGGCTGTAAAGAAATCATCTGCATCTGCAAAGATAATCCATTTGCCACGGGCGTGGGAGAGTCCTATGTTCCGTGCGTATCCTGCTCCTTTTCCCTCCTTAGTGAACAGGACTTCCGTATTTTTTCTGCCGTTTCCCGGAAAATGAGAAAAATCGACAGATTCGGAATTGCTGTTATCATCAATGATAATGATTTGAATTTCATCCCAAGTGGGAATTGAGCACAGACAGCGTTCCAGAAGACGGGGAGTATTCTTGTGCGGAATAATGATGCTGTAATGATAACTTGTGTTCTTTGTCATTCTTCTTCTTTTTGCAAAGATATTGATTTATATTCAGCATCATGCATTATCTTGTCAATATCTCGATGAGTATGAGAATCTTTCACTGAAAATTCTGGGTGATAATGCCCTCATGCCCTCACTGTGTGCACAACTGGTTGTTTATGAACTATTTGTATAGTGATGGTAAAAATTGTAACTCTCACTTATGCTCTCATGCCCTCACTGTTTTTGAGAACAGAATTTCACATAATCTATTTGTTATCAGTTATATATCCTTTTTTTATAAGTTGTTCCGGTTTAATATGAAGTAGGTCGTTCTCAGGCTTTTTCTTTGCAAAAAGTGCGTCTGAAGGGATCATACCTCTACGGAATATGGCGAATTTCCGGCAGCAGTAAAAAGATCAGGAGGTTTTAAAAAAAGCTCGCCATCTTTTTAAAAAAGAACAAGGTCTTTTTTTTATTTGACCTGTTGTTTTTGGGTGTGCAGGATTTCACATACGTACGTGTCGCTCTATGCGTATGTACGTGCCGCATATATCTGCTTTGTATTATATGATATTCTTTCCTCATTCCGCATTTATTTTCGTTTCTTTATCGTATCTTTGCGAAGAAAGAGTGTAATCTAAATTCCATGAGAATATTATTTTATTGTGATACTGTCTTCAGTTTCGGCGGAGTACAGCGTGTGTTGGCTGAAATAGCCAAGGCTTTGTCCGGAAAACATGAAGTCACGATACTGACCACAGATACTTGTACGGACTTGTCGATGTACGGATATGCCGAAAGTACCGTGCAGTTTGATTCTTTCTCTTATTCCACCTCCTCTTTCATCGAGCGTTTGTTATGTAAAAGCTATAGTTTTTTATATAAACATGGGTTGCCTCATACCCGGCTGACTTCGAAATGGTATGCTGCCAGTTTTTTCCCTTCTTCTTATAAACGGACATTGGCAAGGAAAATAAATGCCCGGCAATGTGATGTAGTCATCGGGGTACATGCTTTTATGGCTCTGCACCTCTCTGCTATAAAGAGCCGGATCCGGACAAAGACTGTTGGGTGGCTGCATAATTCTTATGAAGCATTCTTTGAGAAAGAAACTCCCTATTTGCCGGGATTGGATTGCTTTTTTCAAGTCCAGATGGGGAAATTGGACGAGAGGGTGGTTTTAAGTCATGCAGATGCCGGTTGTTTCTTTCGGAAAATGAACCTGTGCTGCGAGGTGATATACAATCCTCTGACTGTACTGCCTAAAGGTCGGGGAAAGAAGGAATATAGAAGGATTTTGGCGGTCGGTCGTTTTTCATTCGGACATAAAGGATTTGATATTTTAATAAAAGCTTTTTCTGTTTTTGTGAAAACTCATCCGGACTGGACACTGGAAATTGTGGGGGAGGGTCCTGAGGAAGCGCTTTACCGTTCATTGATCAATGAATATGAATTGGAAAAGAGCATCGCGCTGCATCCTTTCACGAAAGAGGTGCAGGAGTATTATGCACATTCCAGTATGTATGTGCTGAGTTCCCGTTGGGAGGGATTCGGCCTGGTGATGATAGAGGCTATGGCGCACGGGTTACCTGTTATTGCATCTGATTTACCGATAACACGCGAGTTGTTGAAAGACAAAGATATGGCCGTTCTTTTTGAAACAGGGAATATAGCTCAGCTGGCCGGTTGTATGTCGTATATGGCTGATCGGACGGATTGGGAATGGATGGGAAATAAGGCGGTGGAGTATGCTGATACATTTCATATAGAGAAGGTATGTGACAGTTGGAATAATTTACTAAAAAAAGTAGTGTATGGTACAAGATGAACAGGAAAAATGGGATATTGTGATCAAGCCTCGGTCCGGTTTGTTCCGGTTGGATCTGGAGGAGGTATGGCGGTATAGGGATTTGCTGGTAATGTATATCAGACGGGATATCGTCACTTTTTATAAACAGACTGTTTTAGGACCGTTGTGGTTTGTTATCCAGCCACTGCTTACTACCGTCATGTTCATGTTTGTTTTTGGCGGTATTGCCGGTATTCCTACCGACGGACTTCCCCAACCGCTGTTTTATATGGCGGGCTTACTTTGCTGGAATTATTTCTCGGAGTGTTTAAGCCGCTGTTCGGATACGTTCAACGCCAATCAGAATGTATTTGGAAAAGTATATTTCCCTCGTCTGGTGGTACCCTTGTCCATCGTTATATCTTGCATGATAAAGATGGGCATTCAGTTCGGATTGTTCGTTTTAATTTATATTTACTATTTGTGCAACGGATATTCGTTGATGGTCAACGGATATGCTTGGTTGGCTCCCTTGCTGCTGCTCATGTTGGCAGGACTTGGTTTGGGGTTCGGATTATTGATATCCTCCTTGACGACCAAGTACCGTGACTTGCGTTTCTTGATTACTTTCGGGGTACAGTTGTGGATGTATGCCACTCCGGTTATTTACCCTTTGTCCGTGATGAGGCAGAGTCATGAGCAGTATATGTGGATCATTGTGGCGAACCCGCTGACTTCCCTTATCGAAACATTTAAATTCGGATTCTTGGGGGTGGGGACTTTCAGTTGGTTCCACTTAGGCTACACGTTGGCGTTTACAGTGGTGATAATGCTTTGGGGGATGGTGACTTTTAATAGAGTGCAACGTAGTTTCATGGATGTGATTTAAAAGAAGGGACAGAATGGGAAAAATAGCGATAGAGTTTCAGAATATCAGCAAGCAATATGCATTGGGAAGCATCGGAACCGGCACGCTGAGCCGTGATTTGAATCGTTGGTGGGCGCGGATCCGTGGAAAGGAGGACCCGTATCTCAGAATCGGGGAAGAGAATGACCGTTCCAAGAAAGCGACGGGAGATTTTGTATGGGCGTTGAAAGATATTAATTTCCATGTGGAGGAAGGTGAAGTGCTGGGTATTATAGGTAAGAACGGTGCGGGAAAGTCCACTTTGTTGAAAATCCTTTCGCGGGTGACTTCTCCTACTGCCGGTTGTATCCGTGCACGGGGGCGTATTGCCTCTTTGCTGGAAGTGGGTACAGGCTTTCATCCCGAAATGACAGGACGGGAGAATATTTATATGAATGGTTCCATCATGGGGATGACCAAGGCGGAGATTACCCGCAAGTTGGATGAGATTGTGGCTTTCGCCGGTGTGGAGAAATATATCGATACTCCAGTGAAACGTTATTCTTCGGGTATGACCGTGCGGTTGGGTTTTGCTATCGCTGCCCATCTGGAGCCGGAAATTCTGGTAGTGGACGAGGTGTTGGCAGTGGGAGATGCGGAATTCCAAAAGAAGGCCATTGGCAAGATGCAGGACGTGGCGAAAGGAGAGGGACGGACAGTTTTGTTTGTCAGTCATAACATGGCGGCGGTAAGAAGTTTGTGTACAAAAGGAATATGCTTGGAAAATGGTACCGTAGTTTATCAGGGGACGGTTCATTCTGCCATCGATTATTACTTGAAAGAGAAAGGGACGGTCCGGAAAAGTAAAATTATAGATTATGTGGGTTGGACGAAAAATACGCTTCATATAGATTGCATTGAGATAAACGGAACGGAATGTGCCTCTTCCACTATTCATGGAGGTCAGAATTTTCTGACTGTGAAAATACAGGGATATTCTGAAGAGGATATGATGTATGATGTAATGCTGGTTTTGAAGAGCAGGACGGAAGTGCCTTATGCTACTTATGCTCCGGGACATTATTACGGAAGTATCAGTCATTTACCTAAAGGGGATTTTTGCATCGAGAGGCGTATAGGGCTTCCGTCTGTGCTGAGTAAAGGTGTCCTGCAGGCAGATTTGTTTATACATCATCCTATGGTGGAATATTATTTGAAAGCAGTTCGTTGCTGTTTGCTGGAATGTGAGGGATTTCAAAGTGGATTCGGACATGCGCTGACACAAACGTCCAACGGCTTTATCGGATTGGAGGATATAAAAGTTTGATCATTATGTTCTACTATGGAGATGAAGAAAAAAAGAATTGTATATAGTTTGACTGGAAGAGGGTTGTTCTCAGAGTTGTCTAATCTTGCATTGGCATTGGTCTATGCGGACTATAATCAGGAAGAGCTGACTGTCAATACAAGAAACTGGAATGCAAGGGTGGAGAAAGGCTGGAGTGATTATTTCGAGTCGGTCTTGCCAGACTGTAACGGAATGATGTGCTCGCAATATATTGTTTATAAGAAGGGGAAGCCTTGGTGGGGAAATATCTATTATAATCCGTCCGCTTTTTTCCGGTATTATATTTTCTATATAATGAATAGGATATATCTGTTATTTCATCCGGAAACGGAACTAGGGAATGAGGTATTTCTAAAAATGAGATCGGAGGAGTTTCTGGAGAAGCTGGAAGATATCAGAAATGATTATGGCTCTGCCTTGCGGAAAATATTAAAATTTAATGAAAAGACAACCGGTTATATAGAAGAAAGGAAAAGTGAGATGAATTTGCCGGTAGATTACATAGCGGTACATATAAGGCGGGGAGATAAGATAGTTTCCCGTGAGATGAAGGAACTCGGTTTGTCTCTTTATATTGATGCTGTTAAAGGGAAGAAGCATATCAGCCGTAATGTGTTTATAGCTACGGATGATAGTTCTGTGAAGGATGAGTTGAAATCCATACTAGTTGCCGAAGGATTTAATGTTTACTGTAACACAGCTGTGACACAAACAGGATTTGATGAGTCTTTGTTTAATACAAAGGATAAAAAAAGTAGATATATAGATACGTTGAATATGCTGTTGGATATGGATATTCTGATCCATTCTTCATTTTTTATCGGTACTTATACTTCGAATGTCAGCCGGATTGTGCCTCTGTATGTCGGATTCGGAAAATCGCTCAGTCTGGATGACGAATGGAAACTTTAGATTGTAAAAAGCGAAATATTATGTCACAAAGAAAATTTTCGATTATAACTATTAATTATAATAATAAAGAAGGGTTGAGGAAAACCATAGAAAGTGTGGTCGGCCAGTCTTTTAGGGATTTTGAGTATATTATTATTGACGGAGGGTCCACGGATGGAAGCATTGAAGTGATAAAAGAGTATGCCGGTAAAGTGGACTATTGGGTATCGGAGCCGGACAAGGGTATTTATCATGCCATGAATAAAGGAGTTTTACAGGCGCATGGAGAGTATTTGAACTTTATGAATTCCGGTGATGAATTTTATAACAATGGTGTGTTGCAGGAGGTGGCACCTTCATTGGACAGCGATATTGTTGTTGGAAAAATAGTGCATGGCACAGAGGTGTGGGGCTTTCATAAGGAGGATATAACGCTGATGGATTTGATTCGGGGAACTGTATTGCATCAGGCTTCGTTCTTTCGTAAAGAACTTTTTGATGAAAACAGGTATGACGAGAATTATAAGATTGTATCCGATTGGAAATTTTATATTCAGACCTTGATATTCAACAATGTGACGTTCCGCAATATTCGTTCCATCGTTTGTAGGTTTGTGCCTGGAGGGGTCAGTGAAACGAGTGCCGGGACAAGAGATCTGGAAAGAAGGCGGGTGTATAAGGAATTGTTTCCGGATAGAATGATAAAGGATTATATAAGACTGGAAAAGGTGGAATCCCCTTTATTGGAACTGATTCCCGAACTGAATAAAACTGCTGGCCTTCATCAGATGGCATACAAATTGGTCTGTGCCTTGTTGTGGGTGCATGGAAAGATAAAACGGGTGCGTGTTAAGTAAGCAGTAAATTGTTTTTTTCACTTGAGCCATGCCCGCAGGATAAGTCTGATGCCATATAGCGCATACTTTATTTTTAGAGAAAGTGGAAGATGTATATAATTGTTTTTTCTGATTCTTAGCATTCTGTCCCATAATTCATTGAAGGGGATTTCCCGTGAGTGTTGGGTATAGAACAAGAACGAACTTTTTATGTAATCGGCCGACAAAGCACGTAGAATATAGGTGGGGAATGTGGCCGAAAGTGAAGTCATCAGGTCGAATGCATCCATGAAAGTGCACAGTTTGGGGGTGTAGTTTTTTTGCGACAGGTTCATGGCGCTTGATTTTCTTGTGACATAGTGATAATAGGGGGAAGTGGTGTATGCGGCTGATTGGCAGTGGCTCAGGTATTGAAAAATAAAGAGTCTGTCTTCATTATAATAAATATGTTCATTGAATTTTAGGTGATGTTTGTCAATGATTTCTTTATGATATAATTTATCCCATAAGTTTCCTTTGTATTTGTAATGCCTGTCGTTAAACAGGGAGTGAATGGCCTCCCACTGGGTTAATTTGCCGGATTTCACTTCGTTGATGTGGTAAATCGGACGACCATCTTCATTTTCAATGATATATCCGCAAGTAGCCAGACCGGCTTCGTTTGTCCGGATAAGTTGATAAAGAGTGGCTATCATATCCGTTTCTATCCAGTCGTCGCTATCCATGAAAGCTATATATTCTCCTTTTGCGGTTTCCAGTCCTTGGTTTCGTGCATGGCTGACTCCTTGGTTCAGAGTGTGTATTACCTGTATTCGTTGGTCCTTGCAGGCGTATTCGTCACATATTTTCCCGCTTCCGTCCGTACTTCCGTCATTAACCAGCAGTACCTCAATGTCTGTCAGTGTCTGGTTTAAGACGCTGCTGATACACAAAGGCAGGAATTTTTCTGTATTGTATATAGGGATGATGACAGAAACCAACGGCATAACTTATAATTCTGTGAGTTTATAAATAAGATCATTCTTTAGCTGGCGAAGCGTATAAAGCAGGTTGCTCGGATTTTGAAACGTTTCTTCCAAGGGCATGATGACGGGAACATACTTTATCTTTAACCGGTGCCTTATGCAATAGACATTGATCAATCTTTCTGATAAATAGCCGAACAGACGTGCCTGATCCGGATAGGCGGACAGTTTTACCCGTTTTTCTAATTCAAACAATACGCGGAATAGCCACTGGGAGTATTCGTTAAAATGTTTCCGTCTGGTGATGAACATATTATATCCGGAATAGGCATTGCAGTGATACATGAATGTATGAAAAGCTTCAGCATATTCGGGTGTGAGGTGTTGAATGACTTCTTTCAGTAAATTGAGGTCATTGACTAGATGGGAAATGGCGTATTGTGTAGCGACGTTATAGGGATAATGACGCTTGGGAGAGAGGATGATGTCATAATCATTTAATAAAGTTTCTAAATCAGGAAATTGATAAGTTTCTTTTAGAAATGAATCTATGTTAATGAAACTCCTGTCTGGTGAAAAAGCTGGAAAAGGGCGATGAAAATCAAAGAAGCGCCTGTAATGATTGAGCCCTATAATGTCACACTTTAGATTTTTCCAAGCCCAATAATGGGCGGTTAGTTCACAAAAGTGAGGATTCCTGTCGGATATATTATCTCCTGTGTTATCTAGTACAGGGAAGAATCGGGCACTGGTTAGGGAGGCCCCCACCTGTATAGGGCAGAAGTACTCATGCTGCGGTAGCCGGCTGTCCTTATGGGCACATACTAATATTTTTATATTTTCTCCCATGTTTGTGATTGAGGGTTATAGCGTTTGATAATGCGTGCGGGATTTCCTACCGTGACACAATAGTCGGGTATGTTTTGGGTAACTACACACCCGGCACCGATAAAACAATGTTTGCCGATGGTGATTCCGGGCAGTACAATCACGTTGGCTCCTATGATGGTATGTTCTCCGATGTGGATAGGGGAAGTGGTGATACCTTGTTCGATGATGCCTTGAGTGATATTCTGATAATTGTGATCTAATCCTATCAGGGCTACGTTTTGTGAAATATTGACCCCGTTGTCTATCCGGATGGGACCGATGACCGTATTGCTGAGTCCTATCCGGCAATAGTCGCCGATTACGATGTCGCCTACGGCATTGTTCAAGCAGGAGAAATCTTCCACTACCGAATATTTTCCCATCTGGAACAGATGGAACGGTGGAAGGTCTTTCCGTACACTGGGATAAATGACTGAGCCCTGGCCTTTTTTTATGTAGAAAGGTTGCCATACGCGTATCCACCAATAGGGGCGTGTCTTTACCGGATGCATGATGAAACCGTGTATCCGTTTTTTCCATTGCGGGTGTTGTTGTAAGTACTCCTTTATATTCATAATTCTATCCATGCTGTGTATGGTTGAACTTCTGTGCCATTCCTTTCAAGTGAAACAAGTTGAGAAGCATAATGATTACAAAATAAGGTGTCTGCCTGAGGATTCTGCTCATGTATTTATATCTCATATTGGACGGAATGGCCAGGTATAACGCACCATTCAGCAAGATAAGCAAAATCCACCACTTTATGGAAGAAGTTGGAGAGAAAATGCAGAGAACACATGAAAAGAATCCGATGAGCGCCAACAGAATGCTGCGGGGAGCGATAAAGGCTTGGAGGGTTTTCAGCAGATAATCTCCGTTTCCGTTCAGTAAGGCTGTGGGGAGGTTACGTCCCATTTTTAATGCAAGGAAAAGCTGGGTGGCTATCCAGCGGCGGCGCTGGTTACGCAAGGCATCCGGTTGCCGGACTTTTTCGTCCAATGTTTCTAGGGTGTCTATATATTCAATGTGAATGCCTTGACGGAGCAGGAGTTCTTCCAGTTCTTTGTCTTCGCCCGTACTATGGGTATGGATGATGTTCCGGACAAACCATCGGAAATCGAAAGCCATTCCGGAGCCGGTAAGGGCAGATGAAAATCCCAGCCGGATGTGTCCCTTGCGGAAGATGGAATTGTTCATCTCTTCGATGGCGGCATCCAGTAGGGCTATGTCTGTATTCATGTTTTTGGCTTTGCGGTGTGTCTGTATGGCTTTTATACTCTGTGAAGCTGCTTTATTCAGTTCTTGAAGATAACAGGGTGAGATCAGATTATCGGCATCCAGTATGAGGACATAATCGTATGGCTGGTCTGTGATGGTCTCTGCTGCAATGCGCAGGGCTTTTGCCTTGGAACTTTCCTTTTCATGCAGTTCTATCAAGCTGATGCGTTCTTTGCGCAGTAAGGCATTGGTTTCGGGACGCATGTGGTCGGATATGACTATCAGGTCGTAAAGCTCTGCCGGATAAGTTTGGCGCAGAACGGAAGTGACGCAGGCGTGAATGACCGCATCCTCTTTATAGGCGGGAACAAGGATGATAAAGCGTTGCCGGACAGTAGTCGCGGGATATTTCTTTTGTTTGAAGAAATGAGAGGCGGCAGAAAACAGGACTATATACCCCACACTGACGGAAAGGTAGATATATAGTGTATATTCCATGATATGTATAATTTCCGATAGCATGGGGCTTTTATTTTTTCTTTCTTAAAAGCATATTGAATATCATGCCTGCCGCCAGAAAGGGGATAGCTTTCATGGCTTTGTTGAATTTGCTGTCCACCAAGTAGTTTGGAGTGGCTATTGCCATAGTCAATAAGAAAGTGAGTAATAATCCCCACCATTTTAGGCAGGCGCTCCAGTGGAAGTATACGGACAGGAAACTGAACAGGATGAGGATACCTAGCAGGATGGTGCGAGGGAAAATGAACCATTGCAAAATACGGTCGGCATAATCAAATTTTCCACTTAAAATGGCGCCGGGCAGATTACCGATATTGGTGAACAGGGAATAATATTGGGTTTTAATCCAAGTACCATGTTGGGTATAGAATTTTTTCTTTCCACTATTCTTCAAGGCATATACATGGGTATTATTTAAATATTCCACATATATCCGTTCGCGGAGCAGCAGGGATTCGATGACTTTTTCATCGTCATCGTCTTTTAAATGACGGATGTTTTCTTTGAACCAAGTGAAGTCTATTGCGGTTCCGGAGCCGTTCAGCGAAGCTGAAAGTCCCAAATTGACATGTCCCGCACGAAGAATGGAATTATTGATCTCGTCGGTGATGGCATTCAATATGCTGACATTATTGGGTCTTTCTTGATAGATGCGATGGGTTTGGATGGCATTGGAGCCGCTGGCATACGTATTGTTGACAACTTCAAGAAAATTGGTGTCCACTACATTGTCCGCATTCATGATTAAAACGATATCGTATTGTCCTTCTTGTAATTGTGACATAGCTGCTTTGACAGATTTCATTTTTGAACTTTTCTTGAACCTGGCTTGCAACAGGGTGATGGGATATTGTGCCAGCTGTCTGTTTGTTTCCGGCTTCAGGTGGTCTGAAATGACGATAATGTCATAGCAGTCTATAGGATATTCTTGTTGTAGAAATGATTTGACGGTATAGGGTATGTAGTCATCGTCCTGATAGGCCGGTATCAGAATGGCGAAACGGTGTTTTACTCTTGATTCGGAATATTTGTCGGTGCGGTTGCCTGTTGCCGCTATGGCGTATACCAGCAGGTAAAAAACAGTAAAGGCGCATATCGCGAAAAGTAATAGTTCTATGTATGCTAGAAATATCATGGCTGTTTGTCTTTGTTTCTAAGTTTGAAAAATGCTTTTGTTCCCTCCCAATGTGCTTTGGCTATGGCTTTCTTTCCTTTCCCCAAGGCGGTCAGTATGTTTTTGGGACATACGATCATTGTCTGGTATAAAATGGAAACCGGAAGTTTCCAGTCAAAGAGATTGCGGTAGGCATATAGTAATCTGTTTCTGCTCAGGTAATAGTATTTCAACGGACTTTCTTTTCCGGTGGAGCTGCTGTCCTTGTGCCATATTTCGCAAGCGGGATCGTACCATAGTTCGTAGCCTTCCCTATTGATATAGGTGCACCAGTCCAGTTCCTCATAATATAGAAAATATTCTTCGGGCATCAGGCTAAGCTTGTCTATTATTGTTTTTTTCAGTAACATGGCGGCACCATGCAGATAAGGCGTTTTTTGGGCGGGGTAGTGGCCTTTATTTATTTTCCCTTTGCCTATGGCTCTGTTTCTTAAGGTAATGGGCGAAAGTTGGGTGTATCCTGCAAATTGTATGGCGTGCGGTTCTGCATAATCCCGGATTAACGGGGAGACACCTGCTATCTTGTCGGAGGACAGAAGGCGTTTTATCAACAAGGGTATGGTATCTTTGACCATACAAACATCATTGTTCAGCAAGAACAGGTATTTTCCTTTTGCAAGGTTTATACCCAGATTGTTACCTCCGGCGAATCCTAAGTTCTGCTCACTGCGTACGGCTTGGATAAAAGGATATGTTTTTTGTAGCAAGGCGGCTTCATTGGCAGTGGAACCATTGTCAATGACTATCATTTCATAACTGACAGAGAATACAGTGGCTGTCCACGAGTCGATAAATTCGCAGGTGTCGTGAAAACCGTTATAGTTCACGGTGATGACGGATAGGTCAGGCTGCCGGTAGTCCATGTATTTCTGAGTATTGTTTATCTAAATAAGGTCCTAAAAAAACAAAGGTGAAACAGGAATAAATCAAGATTCCGTTAGGAAACTGGAAATAAACCATATTGGCGTAAGAAGCTACCAGTATGCCTGCACAACCGCATAACATACCTGTCAGCGGTCCTCGGATTTCCGGATTTCGGATTTTGAATAAAAGAATGTAGGAGCCCGATAGAAATAGAATGGCATGCATACCCAAAAACACACACAGTCCCACTATTCCCATCTGTTTCCATACATCTACCAGACTGGAGTCTGAAGGACAGATGGAAACGAAATAATATTTGTTATGGGGAGGAACTACTCCGTCTATGGCTCCCATGCCTATGCCGAAGGGCATTTCATCCATGTAGGCATTCAGTGCTTTCTGGTTCTCGAAACGAGCCATCATCGATTGATCCTCTGTGTCAAAGACAGTACGCATACGGCGGATCAATTTATTGCTCTCTCCGATCTTGGTGTATTTCAGCATTCCTACTCCTCCAACAAGCAGGATAAAGGAGATGATGCCTATTTTCCAACTTTTAGACAGGAACAGAAAGAGCCCCAGCCCTGCAATGGGTACTGCTATGGCCGATCGGGTTCCCGATATTAACAGACCATAAAATCCTGCCATACCCACTATTAAATAGAAGAGTCTGAGAAATAGGTTCTTTGTATAGAAAAAAGTAAGCGTGAAAACAGTGCAGGATAATCCCATGCTGGCACCGAAAAGACCCGCGTCAGTGAAAAATGAGAAATAGCGGATACCGGAATGGATAAAATGGGTACGTGCTCCGTAGGCCCACAACCAGCTTAGCTCGGTACTGTCAAAACCTTTGTTCTTTTGCCAATATCCTTTTGCGGCAGCCAGTAGGGTCATGATACCCCATAGTATTAAAAAGTAATGGATAAAAGTGTAGCGATTGCAGTGTATGGATAGAATAATACAGGTCAGAATAGGGTATAAGGCCCAGGGTCTTAAAATACGAAGCCATGCTTCCATGTAAAATTCACCGGTAATACCATTACCTATGTTGATGATACAATATAGCAGCCAGACCAATGTGATGCAGGTATAGACGTTCAGTATTCTTCTGAAATGATGATTGCTTTGCAACTGTTTCAGAAGAATAAGGGCCAACATGATGCCGTAGAGCAAGTCAAAGATATTGGTAATGGCAATAGGGATGGAATGATATCTGTTAATTCCCATTATCAGGTAATTCAGCATAAAGGTGATGGCCAGCAGAATGGCGGGTTTGTTTATGCATATAAAAATAAAAAGCGTGGCAAAAGGTATGAACCCTATTGCAACTCCTATGGCAGGTTTCATGTTGAGGGCTGTCCATAGGCATAAGCACAGCCCGATAATAAAGCTGGCTAGAATTTGACCTGTATGGGTTATATTTATTTCTTTTGCTATCATTATCTATTTTCCTTTGTATTCAATGGCGGTCAGTCCGAGTTGAAACAGCCTGTATTCCATATTCTTAAAGTTCGTGTAAGGAGGTAATTGTCCTGTAAAATCTTCCACTGTATTTCTGTCTGCTTGTGTCAGATAGAAAAGGAGGGGTACTTCTTTTTGTTTAACTTGTAACAAATGTTCATACAGTGCCTGATCCGTATTTTTCCAAGTACGGTTGGCACGGACAACCAGCAGATTGATGGATGCTTCATTTAACAAAGCCGGAGGCAGAGGATTGCTTTTCAGGACCGGGTGTTCGATTAGAAGAATTTCATCCTTTTCCAGATCGGGACATAGTTCTTTCAAATTGTTTGCCTGTACATATTGGCTATCTTCGCTTAGAAAATCTTCATCGTATGTAATGCGGCGGACGTTTAAGCCGATGTTGCTCCAATATTCCTCTATCAGGCGGGCGACATGGGTCTTTCCGTCTTTCTCTTCTGTACTTAACAAATTGATAACTCGCTGTTCCTGTGTATTTAGATGAGGCAATAAAGCGGTGCTGAGTTGCTTGACGGCCATTTCGTTTATGGCTTTATTATAACGTCTGTATCTTAACTTGCTTTCTTTAGGATATGCGCCGATAACTGTTCCTCCGGTGATTCGTTCTGTACGTATTTTGTCTCTGAGGGTACGGTCCAGTATTTCGATAATCAGAAAATAACCAATGATGAAAAGTAAAGTACCCAGTATGGATGCAAGTATAATCATGCGTGCATTGGTGGGGGAGGAGGTCAATGGAAACAGGGGCGGGTTCATGATTTTTAATGAAGCCGAAGTCATTTCCAGATTCTTTTGTCGCAAGATGGCTGCATTTAAGGCCCCCATGGTAGACATATAGTTGCTTTCCACAAAGCCGATATGCCTTTCTTTCCGGCCCAGGGTGGCGCCGATGGGGGAGAAATAAAGGAAATCTTCATTTAAATTCTCTCTCATTATATCTCGTGCTTCCATTTGGGCTTTAGTCTTTTCGGCAAGGACTATTTGGTCAAGCCACTGGCTGATGAGTGTTTCATAAGATACATTGTTTGTACTTGCAGCTTCAGCACTTAGTTTCAGGGCGAGATTGTTGATGTTTTGTTCGGCGTTACTTAACATATTTTTTTGTTCCTCCAGTTTCTTCCGGTTCTTTTCGTCCGGAGTGATTTCCATGGTTGAGATCTGAGTGTTCAATTGGGACATTTGATGAAGTTTGTCCATAAACTCATTGTTGGTACGGATCAATTTGGCCACATCACCTAATTTATATTCATAGAAATCGATCAACGCCTTACTGGTAGAGTAATTGACAAGTAAATCATTGTCCATCATCCGGTAAGCAGCGTCCATGCTTGCCACTTGTTTGGTTTGTTCTCCGTAGTTGATGATGCGGTTTTCTATATTGTACTCGATTAAAGAATCCTCGGCGGCAGTCAGCATTTTGCCTAATCTGGCCAGTTCTTCTTGAAAGAACTTGATAACATTGTCTGTTTCTCCATAGCGTAGTTCATGGTATTGTTTGACAAATTCTTCATTCAGTATCTCAAGTGTGTTATAAGCTATTCCCGGATCGTTGGCACTATAAGCAATCTCGATCATATCGCTGTTTCCCAACCTGGCTACTTTTATATGTTGTGAGAGTAGAGGTACGCTGAAATAAGGGTGGGTATAATTGAGTAGTTGGTAGATAAAATTATTGATGGACGGGCGTTCAAAAGCTACCAGATTATGATAGGTTTTCTCTTCGTTTTGCTTGTCTATCAATGCCTGTAACTCTCGTGGAATACCGGAAACTAGCTGCTGGTAATGTATGGCTGAAATATAACTGGTGTTTCTTTCGGCATCTCCATAAACCAAACAGCGGGCAAGCAGTTTCAGAGATACTATTTTCAGTGTGCGTTCCGTCGTAATGATATTCATTAAATTACTCATGTGCACAGTGGCATTTCTGGTATCGGTGGCATCTACGTTGTATCCGGAGATGATTCCTGTAAAGATGGTGGTTTTCACATCATACGTTTTTTCCAGACTTCTGGTAAGGAACCACGCTATGATACCGGCTATACATGGAAATATAACCATCCACCAACGGATACGATAGATAAACTTGATTATATATTTAAATAATTCCATGTTTCTTATTCCTTTTTGTCTTTTTTCTTACTTTGCCTCTTGTTTTCTTCCTGTTCCTGTATCGTTGTTTCTTGAACGTCCTTTTCTCCTTGTATGGTCAAGATGGGGGTGTGGGAGATTATTTCAAGGGTCAGCAGTTGGTCGTTAATAGTAGAGCGTAGTAAGGCAAAGTCTTGATTAGCGGCAAATTCCTGCTCTTTAGTCTTGGCCACATCATGAATAGAGGTACGTCTGTTTCTATATTCCTGTTCTGCAACAGCCGATGCACCTTTATATAAAGCTATATTTTCAGCTGATCTTTGCAATGTTTCTATATTAGATAAAATCTGAACATATAAATGAGCTATTTGTATTTTAAGAGTTTCGTATGCTTCCTGTTTTCTTAACTCGGCAATATCCACTTGGATTCGCTGGCGCTTGATTCCTCCCCGGAGGTCGAACAGCTTTTCAAAAGGAATACTGATGCCGCCTCCCACGTTCCACGAAGTTTGTTCTGTACCTACATACCTGTAAATAAGTGGGGTGTTGACATCCGTATTGCTGGCCACATTGTCTGCTATACCGTAAGAAGCACTTCCGCCGGCTTGGATAAACCCCAGCCAGTTCCTTTTCTCTTTCGATAGTAACTTTTTCTGTAACAGTTTCTCTTTCTCTAAAATCTGTAAGCTTGGAGTGCTGCGTGCATTCTCATAAAGGACACTTAACGGAGGCAGCTTTATCTTCGCATAATCCACATTCATATTCCCCAATATATCATCTTGTGTCACAAGAGGTTGCTGTACCGGTTGTGTTTGTTGTTCTTCCTGTTGTGCGCTTAAGTGATGGATAGAACAATACATACAGATGACAAAAAGACATACTTTATCCATATAATAAATCCCCTTTTTATTCCTAAAACAAATTATTTAAACATCTCCTTTTTGGACAAAAGCTGTCAAAGTCTTGAACAGGATTTTCATATCCAGAAAAAAGGAGAATTCTTTACCGTATTTCAAATCTAATTCTTTGCGTTCTTTAGCGGATAATTTTCCGGCATCCCCCCGCTTTTCTACCTGCCACAAACCGGTCAGCCCGGCAGGCGCCATGAAGCGTTCGATACTTTCATCGTTTGTCAGACGTTCGGCTTCATAGAGTGGAAGAGGACGGTTACCCACCACAGACATATCGCCTTTCAATATGTTGACCAGTTGAGGTAGCTCATCCAGGCTGTATTTTCGTAAAACGCGTCCTACTTTGGTGACTCGCGGGTCTTTTTCTATTTTTATGAAAGGACTTTCATCCAGTGCGTTTTGTTTGGAAATGAACTCTTCTTCCGGAATGATGAAGTCATCGGAAACCAGCATTCCGCCATTATCTATAACACCGTCATCTCCAAATATCAGCCCTTCTAATTCTTCCATCGAGAAATCTTCGGTAATCTCCGGAATACCTTCCGGCAGGTATTGGTTCTGACCGGAAAGGTCTTTCAGTTTTTTATCGGCGTCCGTATACATGGAACGGAACTTCAGGAAATTAAAAATGGTATAATTCGTTCCTACCCTTTTGGATTTGTAAATAACAGGTCCTTTGCTCTCCAGACGTATGGCTATGGCAGTCAGCAGAAAGACTGGTGACAGAAAAACTAATGCTGTACCGGAGAAAAGAATATCGAAGCAGCGCTTCCATTGGGGAAGGATAAAATGCCTGACGTCTTTTTTCTTCCGGTTATGTGCATATAGCAGTTCCTGCCGTTTATTGATGATGTCTATTTTCTGCCTTAACTGGGCGGTGGTGATGTGCAAACTGACGGTATCGTTTATTCCGCTGTTCAGATAGACTTTGCTGGCTTCGGGACTCAGCCTGTCCGTAATGAGTACGACATATGCCTGATAGAACTTTTTTCTAAAAGCACCGACCTGTTCAATATCTCCGTTCATCTCCCCTTGTTCGTGAAGGACAATGATGTTCTCACGTACTTTCAGCCTGACACAAATTGTAATGGCATCCTGGTAGTTTTGGGCATAAATCATCTGGACATTTTCGAGCTTGCTGAATTTGCGCAAAAAATCCTTGTTCTTTCCTATATAAAGCAGAAAGGTCATGCTGATTTACTCAATAATTTTCTTAATTCTTACTTTTAACTCCATGGGATTGAAAGGTTTGACAATATAGTCTTCCGCGCCTTCTTGTAACAGGCGGATGCGCTCTGTGGTACTGTCTTCGCTGCTTAGCATAATCACCGGAATGTGTTTGAATAGCTGATTGGATTTTATCCATTCCAGAAACTCGTCTCCACGCATTTCGGGCATACGGATATCTGATATAATCAAATCTGGTATGTTACCTTCCTGAAGCCATTTTACTCCTTCGATGCCATTCGGTAACCAAATACAATCATAATCACTGGCCAGATAGATTGAAAGGACTTTTGCAATTGCTATTTTGTCGTCCAAGACCAAAATTTTCTTTCTCATAGAGTAATCTTTAGATTTTAATGGGCAAAAGTAAAGAAAATTATTGTGAATAAACAACTTTATTCTATTAATTTTTTGGCGTAAAGATTGCTTTTTTTTAACCAAACGTCTGAAATAGGAGATTGAATGGAATAAAAGTCCTTTGGAAAAAGGAAAAAAAGAAGACGAGACAATTCCTGTATATTATATATTGTAGTGTATATGATAAGGTTAAGATATCATATTGTATAATAGATGATATTTATTATATTGAAAAATAGTGTTTTAGAACATAATAAAAATAAATATATTGTTTTGTATAATTCAAAAAATAGTATTTATCTTTGCTGCCGGAAATGATAAAAGCCATATTACTATGTCGGAAATAAACCAGACGATTAATTTACATGTATCTGTGGACTGTGTGCTGATTGGTTTTGATGGAGAGCAGTTCCGTGTCCTGTTGGTAAGGCAGGTGGGGAAACAGTCCGAAGACGGATATAATAACATGAAATTGCCGGGTAGCCTTATCTATGACGATGAGGATCTGGATGAGGCGGCCAAACGAGTGTTGAATGAGCTGACGGGACTGAAGAATGTGAAGCTGACACAGTTTAAGGCGTATGGATCGAAAAACCGTACCCGTAACCCTAAGGATGTGTTGTGGCTGGAACGTTTTCATCGTTTGGACGAGAAGAAAATAGACCGCATTGTGACTATCGCTTATCTGACATTGGTGAAGATTGACAGACGGTTCGAACAGCTGTCTGATAAATACGATGCTTGCTGGACGCCTGTGACGGAGGTGAAAAGCCTGGCGTTCGATCATTTCCAGATTTTGCAGGATGCATTGGTACATATACGCCATTATGTGGAATATGCCCCTTCCGTAATGTTCGACTTGCTTCCCCGGAAGTTTACGGCAGCCCAGTTGCGGACTGTCTATCAGTTGATTTATGATAAGGTGTTTGATGTAAGGAACTTCCATAAGAAGATAGCGTTGATGCCATATGTAGTACCTTTGGAGGAAAAACAGGTAGGCGTATGCCACAGGGCGGCACGCTTCTATAAGTTCGATCGTTCAATATATAATAAGTCGGGAACGAAGTGATAACAGACAGATAACTTTAGCCTTGTTGTGATTGCTGTGAGAATACTCCGCCTGGTCGTTTCGGGGAATCGGTACATGCTTTGGGATTCTTCACCGGCCTTTCCTTGGAAGGATAATGCTGATAAGCATCGGGACAGAGACTATTATTTTTAAATTCTTAAATTTTCAATTTAAATGTACCTATTAGGTTATGATATTGGCAGTTCGTCGGTAAAGGCGAGTTTGGTAAATGCAGAAACCGGAAAGTGTGTCTCTTCTGCATTCTTCCCTAAAACAGAGGCTGCTATTATGGCTGCCCGCCCCGGATGGGCTGAGCAGGATCCGCAAAATTGGTGGGAAAATCTGAAATTGTCAACTCAGGCTGTCATGGCCGGGAGTGGGATCGGTCCGGATGGAATTGCCGCTATCGGTATCTCTTATCAGATGCACGGACTGGTTTGTGTGGATAAAGGGCAAAATGTATTACGTCCGGCTATTATATGGTGTGATTCACGGGCGGTTCCATACGGGCAGAAAGCGTTTGAGGCATTGGGGGAAACGCAATGTCTTTCTCATCTGCTGAACTCTCCGGGAAATTTTACCGCTTCCAAACTGGCATGGATTAAAGAGAATGAGCCTGCTGTGTACGAACGTATTTATAAAATAATGCTGCCCGGCGATTATATCGCTATGAAACTGACAGGGGATATTTGTACCACGGTGTCCGGTTTGTCCGAAGGGATGTTCTGGGATTTTCAGGCAAATGATGTCGCGGGCTTCCTGATGGATTATTATGGATTCGACCGTTCGCTGATAGCTGATATCAAACCGACTTTTGGCGAGCAGGGGCGTGTAAATGCATGGGCTGCCAAAGAATTGGGCCTGAAAGAGGGAATTCCTGTAACCTATCGCGCCGGAGACCAGCCTAATAATGCTTTGTCGCTCAATGTGTTCAATCCGGGAGAGATTGCTTCTACGGCAGGAACATCGGGAGTGGTATATGGCGTGAACGGTGAGGTAAATTATGATCCGAAATCCCGGGTGAATACTTTTGCCCATGTAAATCATACCGCTGAGCAGACCCGTCTGGGAGTGTTGTTGTGTATCAATGGTACCGGTATATTGAATTCGTGGGTGAAACGTAATGTGGCTCCCGAAGGTATTTCTTACAGTGATATGAACAGGCTGGCGGCACAGGCTCCTGTCGGCAGTGCCGGAGTAAGTATTCTTCCTTTTGGTAACGGGGCGGAGCGTATGCTGGAAAATAAAGAGACAGGATGCTCTATATGTGGAGTTAATTTTAACTTGCATGGAAAGCAGCATATTGTTCGTGCCGCACAGGAAGGGATCGTGTTCTCGTTTAAATACGGTATTGATATCATGGAGCAGATGGGTATCCCTGTACAGAAGATTCATGCCGGACATGCCAATATGTTTCTCAGTCCTATTTTCCGCGAAACATTGGCGGGAGTGACAGGGGCTGTAATCGAACTGTATGACACGGATGGATCGGTGGGCGCCGCCAAGGGGGCCGGCATAGGCGCGGGTGTTTATAAAGATAACAACGAGGCATTTGCCACATTGGAAAAATTGGAGGTGATAGAGCCTGATGTGGCACAGCGCACTGCTTATGATGATGCGTATGCCCGCTGGAAATCTAATCTGGAGAGAGCGATGGCTGCCTTTTAAGGACCTTCGGATAAAGAAATGGCTATCCGCTTGCGTGTTGAAAAAAGATAGTAGATAAATTAGAACAAGTTATTAAAATAAGTAAAGAATTATGGCTACAAAAGAGTATTTTCCCGGTATAGGAAAGATTAAATTTGAAGGTAAGGAAAGTAAGAACCCGATGGCGTTCCGTTATTATGATGCTGAAAAGGTAATAAACGGCAAGAAGATGAAAGACTGGTTGAAGTTTGCTATGGCATGGTGGCATACTTTGTGTGCCGAGGGCGGTGACCAGTTTGGCGGCGGAACAAAGAAATTCCCTTGGAACGGCGATGCCGATAAGGTGCAGGCTGCCAAGAATAAGATGGATGCCGGCTTTGAATTCATGCAGAAAATGGGAATCGAATATTATTGTTTCCATGATGTGGACTTGTGTGAGGAAGCCGATACAATCGAGGAATATGAAGCGAATCTGAAAGAGATAGTTGCTTATGCCAAACAGAAACAGGCTGAAACCGGAATCAAATTGTTATGGGGCACGGCAAATGTTTTTGGTCATGCACGCTATATGAACGGTGCTGCTACAAACCCCGAATTTGATGTGGTTGCCCGCGCTGCTGTCCAGATAAAGAACGCTATTGACGCTACCATCGAACTGGGTGGCTCCAATTACGTGTTCTGGGGTGGACGTGAAGGGTATATGTCTTTATTGAATACAGATCAGAAGCGTGAGAAAGAACATCTGGCTCAGATGTTGACCATCGCTCGCGATTATGCCCGGAGCAAAGGATTTACAGGTACTTTCCTGATTGAGCCCAAACCGATGGAGCCGACTAAGCATCAATATGATGTGGATACCGAAACTGTGGTAGGGTTCTTGAAAACTCACGGACTGGACAAGGATTTCAAGGTGAACATTGAAGTGAATCATGCTACGTTGGCTGGTCATACATTTGAACATGAACTGGCTGTTGCGGTAGATAACGGAATGTTGGGATCTATTGACGCTAACCGTGGCGATTATCAGAACGGATGGGATACAGACCAGTTCCCTATCGACAATTACGAACTGACCCAGGCCATGATGCAGATTATCCGCAACGGCGGTTTGGGTAATGGCGGTACCAACTTCGATGCCAAGACACGTCGTAACTCTACTGATCTGGAAGATATCTTTATCGCCCATATTGCAGGTATGGATGCTATGGCGCGTGCATTGGAAAGTGCTGCTGCTTTGCTTAATGAATCTCCTTACTGCAAGATGTTGTCAGACCGTTATGCTTCATTCGACAGTGGCAAAGGTAAAGAATTTGAAGAAGGCAAGCTGACACTGGAAGATGTAGTGGCTTATGCTAAGCAGAATGGTGAGCCCAAGCAAGTAAGCGGTAAACAGGAATTGTACGAAGCCATCGTCAATATGTATTGCTGATCCGGCCGGGCGGTATTGCACAAGTTTTACCCTTGCAGACCTTTTTTAAATAAGGAGGGCTGTGCAATGAAGTCTGAATGAATTCTGCTAACGGATGATTAAAGAATAAACGGCTGTACACCGTCAGGTGGCAGCCGTTTTTATATTTGTTAGAGGGATATTTTATGAAATAATACTCGCCTATATCGAAAATAATATCTACCTTTGCGGCTGCTAAATTACTAAGTTTATTGAATTTATATGATAAAAAAACTATTATCCGTACTGGTCTTAGTTTTTGCCCTCTCGGGTTCTGTGCTTGCACAGCAATCTATGAGTGACCAACAGGTGTTGGAATATGTGAAGACGGGCATGCAACAAGGAAAAGACCAACGTCAGATTGCTACAGAGTTAGCCCGTAGAGGAGTGACACAAGAACAGGCTAAGCGTGTAAAGAAACTTTATGAACAGCAAAATGGGTCTGCTGATAAAGATGCAAATGCAACGATGCAAAATCGGAACCGTTTGCGTGAAAAGACAAAGACTCAGGAAGATATCTATGTAACAGAGAATTTTACTTTCGACCAACGTCCGGCTGCGGACAGAGTGGTAGGGAAGAACTCGTTGGACAGTGTTTCTGCCAATCGTTATTACGAGGGGATGGGCATGGGCGATATGGAAGATATGCAGAAGGATAAGGTGTATGGACGGGACATTTTTGAAACCAGAAACCTTACATTCGAGCCGAGTGTGAATCTGGCTACTCCTCCTAATTATCGTCTGGGGCCGGGTGATGAGGTAATCATTGATATCTGGGGTACAAACCAGGCTACCATCCGCGATAATGTATCTCCGGACGGATCTATCACGATCCCCGATTTGGGATTAATTTATCTGAACGGTATGACTATTGCCGAAGCCAACCAATATTTGCGTAAAGAACTGAATAAGATTTATGCAGGGCTTGATAATGAACAGAACCCGTCCTCACAAATCAAGGTTACTTTGGGAAACAGCCGGACTATCCAGGTGAATGTGATGGGAGAAGTGTTCCAACCGGGAACTTATGCATTGTCTTCTTTCTCTACCGTGTTTCATGCACTGTACCGTGCCGGTGGTGTGAGCGATATCGGTAGTTTGCGTAATATACAAGTAGTGCGCGGAGGACAGAAGATCGCTACCGTAGATGTGTACGATTTTATTATGAAAGGTAAAATCAATGATGATATCCGTCTGCAGGAAGGCGATGTGATCATTGTTCCTCCATACGAGGCGTTGGTTAGCATAGAGGGTAATGTGAAACGCCCCATGAAATACGAGATGAAAAACAACGAAAGTGTTGCCACATTGTTGAAGTATGCCGGTGGATTCTCGGGGGATGCCTATACCCGTTCTCTCCGCATGATTCGTCAAAATGGAAAGGAGTATCAGATTTATACGATTGATGATATTGATTATTCCGTATTTCAGGTAAAAGATGGTGATGCGCTGACTGCTGAAGCTATTCTGGATCGTTTTGAGAATAAACTTGAAATCAAGGGTGCTGTCTATCGTCCGGGCATTTATCAGTTCGGAGGAACTTTGAATACAGTCCGCCAACTGGTGGAAAAGGCTGAAGGTCTTATGGGTGATGCCTTTACAGGACGTGCAGTGTTGCATCGCGAGCGTGAGAATTTGAAGAAAGAGGTTATTCAAGTAGATATAAAAGGTATCATGGCCGGTACTGCGCCCGATGTACCTTTACAGCGTAATGATGTGCTTTATATTCCCAGTATTCATGACTTGGAGGATGTGGGAACTATCATGGTGTATGGTGAGGTTGCCCGTCCGGGTGAGTTCGCTTTTGCCGACAATACGACTTTGGAGGATATTATAATCCAGGCTGGCGGGTTGAAAGAATCGGCTTCTACCGTCCGTGTGGATGTTTCCCGCCGTATCAAGGATAGCAAAGGTACGGAAGCGGTTTCCACCATAGGACAAATGTACTCGTTTTCTCTGAAAGACGGTTTTGTGATAGACGGAGAACCGGGTTTTGTGTTGCAACCGTACGATCAAGTATATGTGCGTAAGAGTCCTGCTTATCAGGAACAGGTGAATGTGCAAGTGACCGGTGAGGTTTTATATGAAGGTGATTATGCGCTGACAGAGAAGAGTGAACGTCTTTCCGATTTGATCAAGAAGGCAGGTGGAGTGACTCCGTTTGCTTATATCAAAGGGGCCCGTTTAAGCCGTCGTATCAATGACGATGAACGCAAACGTATGGAAACGGTTCTGGATATGGCCAAGACAGGAAAGGACTCCATTGATGTCAACCGGCTGGACTTGGGAGATATCTATTATGTGGGTATCGATCTGGAAAGAGCGATGCTTAAACCCGGCTCCAGTGCGGATATCGTATTGCGTGAGGGGGATGTGATTGAAATTCCTGAATACAACAATACGGTACGTATCAGTGGGGCTGTGATGTATCCCAATACCGTTTCATTTGAAGATGGCAAGACGTTGAAATATTATATCGAGCAGGCCGGAGGTTACGGTTTCCGTGCGAAGAAGAGCAAGGCGTATATTGTATATATGAACGGTCAGGTGAAGAGAGCGAAGAAAGGTAGCCGTGAGCTGATCCAGCCGGGATGTGAGGTGATTGTTCCGGTGAAGGAAAAGAGCAACTGGTCTTTGCAGAACACCTTGTCCATAGCAACCACCAGTGCGTCATTGGCGACTATGATTGCATCTATTGCTAATATCTTAAAATAGAAACAGTATGGCGGAAGATAAGAATTATACGAATAATAAGGAAAGGCCACGGGAAGACGAGGAGTTGGAAATTGATTTGATGGAGTATGTCCGTAAGTTGTGGGCTGCCCGAAAGGTGCTGTTGAAGGCTGCCGGAATAGGTGCTATTGTAGGGGTGATTATTGCTCTGAGTATTCCCAAACAATATACGGTGGAAGTGACATTGTCTCCCGAATCCGGCAAAAGCGGCGGGGGGAGCCTGTCGGGAATGGCTGCCATGCTGGGGATCGGCGGCATGAGTCTGGGCAGTGAGGCGGATGCGTTGAACGTATCTCTTTTCCCGGATATAGTAGCGTCTACTCCTTTCATTCTGGAACTGTTTAATGCACATGTCACCACGTTGGACGGTGAGGTGGATACTACTTTTGTAGCTTATCTCGACGAGCAGAAAGCTCCGTGGTGGGGTGCTGTGATGGGATTGCCCGGGGCGGCTATAGGTGGGGTGAAATCTCTCTTCTCCGATAAGGAAGAGGAAGAAGGGAATAAGCTGGATCCTTTCCATCTGACAGAAGATCAGGCGAAGAAAGTGGAAGCCATGCGTAAGGCTATTACTGCTGATGTGGATAAGAAAACCGGCATCACCACAGTGACGGTGACTTTGCAGGACCCGATGGTTACGGCCGCCATTACAGATACGGTAGTGGTGAAACTTCAAGAGTATATCACAGCGTACAGGGTCTCTAAAGCCCAGCAGGATTGTGCTTATCTGGAACAATTGTATAAGGAACGCCAGCAGGAGTATTATGTAGCCCAGCAGAATTATGCCAATTACATGGATGCTAACAAGGGGGTTGTTCTTCAAAGTGCTTTGACGGAGAGAGAACGATTGCAGAATGATATGAATCTGGCATATCAGGTGTATAGCCAGGTGGCTACCCAATTGCAGGTGGCACGGGCTAAAGTACAGGAGGCCAAACCTGTATTTGCCGTTGTGGAACCTGCCAGTGTGCCGTTGCTGCCTTCGGGAACCAGCAAGAAGGTGATTCTTGTCGGATTTATTTTCCTGGCAGTGGCGGGCGCTTCTGCATGGATCTTGTTCGGACGTGAATTCTTTGAAAATCTGAAGGCAGGACTTAATGTTCCTCAGGAGGGGATGGAGAAGAAGTGATATAAAGATATTGACCTATAAAAACAGGGTGTATCTCTCATAGGAGATACACCCTGTTTTTATAGGTCAATCTTCGAAAATGTTGTCCTGAACGTTACGATAGTCCTGTGTGCAGTTTTCGGTTTTTTTAATTTCACTGGCAAAAACCAAACAAACGCAGAATCAAAACTGCCTTTAATATAAACTTTGATTAAAGTCGAAATCCGTTTGATAGTCTTTCAATCTCGGATGTTTCTTGTCCTTGTCGGACAAAATAACCTTGTCGGCCGGAAGTCGCCAGTCTATGCCTAGATCGGGGTCGTCCCATGCGATTCCTCCTTCGCTTTGCGGAGCATAATAATGGTCACATTTGTATTGGAACAACACTTCGTCACTTAGTACCGCAAAGCCGTGTGCGAATCCGCGGGGGATAAAAAACTGCCGGTGATTCTCTCCAGTCAATTCTACAGCTACATGCTTTCCAAAAGTGGGAGAACCTTTCCGGATATCTACAGCCACATCCAGTACTGCTCCCTTGATTACACGCACCAGTTTGCTTTGTGTGAAAGGAGGTTTCTGGAAATGCAGGCCGCGTAATACACCATAAGTGGAGAAACTCTCATTATCCTGTACAAATGTAGTCCTGCATACTTTTTCTTCAAATTCACGTCCCGAGAAGCTTTCAAAGAAATACCCTCTTGCATCATTAAAAATACGGGGTTCCAAAATGAAAACCCCGTCTATTGCTGTTTTTATAACTTCCATTATTCTAATCCCAGTTCTTTTATAACTTTCAGTAAATATTGTCCGTATTGGTTTTTAAGCATCGGCTGAGCCAGTTCCTGCATCTTTTCCGGGGTAATCCAGCCTTTTCTCAAAGCTATGCCCTCAAGGCACGCCACTTTCAGCCCCTGGCGTTTTTCAATGACTTCGATGTAGGTACTTGCCTCGGCCAGCGAGTCGTGAGTACCGGTATCCAGCCATGCGAAACCTCTGCCCAATGTTTGTACTTTCAATTCCTTGTCCTGAAGAAATTGCTGGTTTACGGTGGTGATTTCCAGTTCTCCCCGTGCCGAAGGCTTGATATTCTTGGCTACTTCCACTACCTTGTTGGGGTAGAAATAGAGTCCCACCACGGCATAGTTGGACTTAGGTTGGGCAGGTTTTTCTTCAATAGAGAGACAATTGCCATCCTTGTCGAATTCCGCTACGCCATATCTTTCGGGATCACTGACCCAATAGCCGAATACCGTTGCTTTCTTGTCCTCTTCGGCAGCACGTACGGATTCTCTCAACATGGCGGACAGACCGTTGCCGTGGAATATGTTATCACCCAGTACAAGGCAGACGGAATCATTTCCGATGAATTTCTCGCCGATGATGAAGGCCTGAGCCAGTCCGTCGGGCGAAGGCTGTTCCGCATATTCAAAGCGTACTCCGAAATCGCTTCCGTCTCCTAACAGTCTTTTGAAGCTCGGTAAGTCGTATGGGGTTGAGATAATGAGTATTTCCCGTATGCCGGCCAGCATAAGTACCGATATAGGATAATAAATCATGGGTTTGTCGAAGACAGGGAGCAACTGTTTGGATACTCCTTTGGTAATAGGATAGAGGCGCGTGCCCGAACCTCCGGCTAGTACAATACCTTTCATATCTTTTTATTTTTTATAATGTTCCTACGATTTGAATTAATAGGCGTTTTTCTCGCCCCGGAACATGTTGGTTACTGTTTTTATCATGATGCGGATGTCGAGCAGGAAAGTCCAGTTCTCAATATACCACAGGTCTCTTCTTACCCTGCCTTCCATTTGGGAAAGTTCTTTGGTTTCTCCCCGATAGCCGGTGACTTGCGCCCATCCGGTGATTCCGGGTTTGACAAGGTGGCGCATCATGTATTTGTTAATCAGTTGGGAATATTCCTCTGTATGTTTCAGCATATGGGGTCTGGGACCTACAATAGACATTTCTCCTTTGAAAACATTAATGAATTGCGGCAGTTCGTCCAGATTGCTCTTTCGCAGGAAGTTGCCGAACTTGGTCTTGCGGGGATCATTCTTGGTAGCCTGCAATGAATCGGACAATGCATTCACTTTCATGGAACGGAACTTATAGCATTTAAAAATTTTCCCGTTTTCCCCGTTTCTCTCCTGTTTGAAGAAAATGGGACCAGGTGATGAAATTTTAATAATAAGACCTACAAATAGGTATATAAATGGAAAAATTGTAAGTAAAAACAGAGAGGAAAATGTCAAATCAAATAACCGTTTTGCCAGTCTGTTTACCGGGTTCTGCAACGGTTCGGTACGGATGGACAATACAGGAACTTCACCCAATAATTCCAGTTGCAGCTGACGCTTTATGTAATTACGTACATGAGGTACGCTATAGAAGCGGATCAGATTGTTCTCGCAATAGTTCATGATGGCCAGAATATCATCCTTTCTGCTGGATGGCAGACCGCAGTACAGTTCGTGCACGGTGTTATGAGACAACCATTCAAATAATTGGTTTACAGGACCTTTAAAGGGAATCCCTTTGGGGTAATTAGAGTCCTTCTCATCATAGAAAATGCCTAAAACCCTGTATCCGTAAGTCAAATCGTTCAACGTATGGTATAGCTCCACCATATTGTCCCCGTCACCTATCAGTACAGTGGCGTGCAGGTTCCTGCCACTGCGGCGGAACATTTTCACAAAGAACCGTAATGTCAGCCGCCATCCTATAGCTAAAGGTATGAAAGACAGATAGAAAACAAGCAGATAGATGCGTGAGAAGTTATCTACTTTAATAATGGCCAGCACCGTGAGGAAGATGACTACATGCAAGCTGATTGTTCCTAACAGACGGCCTACAATCTGTTCCGGACGCACTATGCGGTTGTGCAGTATGACCCCAAAGATGGATATGCATGGAATATAGCACAGGTTGGAAGTCAGCAGGTAGGTTTTCAATGAAATATGGGCTATGGCCTGTGAATCTATTCCTTTCAGAATAAAAAACACAAGTATCATAGAAAGGTTCAACAAGGCAAAATCACCTAATATCGCTACTAGTTTAATTATATCAGAGTTTTCAGTTGTCGGTTGTTTCATGACAAAAAAAATGTTAGTCGTATGCAAATATAGAACATATAAATTAAAACGCAATACTTTTTTTAAAAAATAATACTTATCTTTGCGGTCATACAACGTAAAAAATGAATCATATGAACATCAAGAATAATCACCTCGTTATAATGGCCGGAGGTGTTGGAAGCCGTTTCTGGCCGATGAGTACTCCTGATTATCCTAAGCAATTTATTGATGTACTGGGTTGCGGCCGTACATTGATCCAACTTACGGCTGACCGTTTCCAGGGGATCTGTCCTCCGGAAAATATTTGGGTGGTGACATCAGAGAAGTATGCGGACACTGTAAAGGAGCAGTTGCCCGATATTGCTGATGATCATATCTTGCGTGAGCCTTGCCGTCGCAATACGGCTCCTTGTATAGCATACGTCAGTTGGAAAATAAAGGCACGTAATCCTAAGGCCAATATGGTGGTGACCCCCAGCGACCACATTGTGATGAATATTGCGGAGTTTCAGCGGGTGATTAATTCGGCGATGAATTTTACGGCCGATTCGGACGCTATCCTTACCCTGGGCATGAAACCTACTCGTCCTGAGACGGGCTACGGTTACATTGAAGCTGATCTCAGTGTACCTTCTACCGCCAATAAGGAAGTATTCCGGGTGTATTCTTTTAAAGAGAAACCTGATCTGGAAACAGCCCGGCGCTATATTCAAAAAAATAATTTCTTCTGGAATGCCGGTATTTTTGTGTGGAATGTAAATACGGTGGTGAATGCCCTGCGCGTATATCAGCCTGCCATTTCGAAGGTGTTCGAGCGTTTGCTTCCTTATTATTATACGGACAAGGAGCAGGAAATGATTAACCAGAATTTCCCTTTGTGCGAGAATATTTCGGTGGATTATGCCATTATGGAGAAGGCGGATGAGATTTTTGTCCTTCCTGCCAGCTTTGGATGGAGTGATTTGGGTACTTGGGGATCGTTGCACGAGAATTTGCCGAAAGATGCCCATAATAATACGCAGATAGGTGAGAATATAAAGTTGTATGAAACCCGTAACTGTGTGATTCACACTACACAGGAAAAGAGGGTGGTGGTACAGGGACTGGACGGATATATCGTTGCTGAGAAGAATAACACATTGTTGATCTGCCGGTTGAGCGAGGAACAGCGCATCAAAGAATTCTCGGCGGAGTAAGTATTCTTTCTTGTATATATTTTATTTCTGCATACATGGAGTGTATGCTGTCTGTTATCTGCCGTTCTGTTTGGTCATTTTGTCCTTTGTCATGCCGAAAGGCAGATAGCGGTAGATAGCTATGTGATATGAAATAACTTAGAAGGCCTGCATGAGGCCATTTACAATAAACGAAATGAAAAAAGTTGCTTTAATTTCAGGTATTACAGGTCAGGACGGTTCATTCCTGGCAGAGTTTTTGATTGAAAAGGGATATGAGGTTCACGGTATTCTGCGCCGTTCTTCTTCATTCAACACAGGTCGTATAGAACATCTCTATCTGGACGAGTGGGTTCGTGATATGCAAAAGACCCGTTTGGTGAACCTGCATTGGGGGGATATGACCGACAGTAGTTCGCTGATACGTATCATTCAGGCTGTACAGCCCGATGAAATCTATAATCTGGCTGCTCAGAGCCATGTGAAAGTAAGTTTCGATGTGCCCGAGTACACTGCGGAAGCGGATGCGGTAGGCACGCTGCGTATGTTGGAAGCTGTCCGGATCCTGGGTTTGGAAAAAAAGACCAAGATTTATCAGGCATCTACCTCCGAGTTGTTCGGACTGGTGCAGGAAGTCCCTCAGAAGGAAACGACTCCTTTCTATCCCCGTTCTCCGTATGGGGTGGCCAAGCAGTATGGTTTCTGGATTACCAAGAATTATCGTGAAAGTTACGGTATGTTTGCCGTGAACGGCATCCTGTTCAACCATGAGAGCGAACGTCGTGGTGAAAACTTTGTAACACGCAAGATTACTTTGGCTGCCGCACGTATAGCCCAGGGATATCAGGACAAATTGTATCTGGGAAATCTGGATTCTTTGCGTGACTGGGGCTATGCCAAAGATTATGTGGAGTGTATGTGGATGATTCTTCAGCACGATACTCCCGAAGATTTTGTTATTGCGACCGGCGAGTACCATACGGTGCGCGAGTTCTGTACCTTGGCCTTCAAGGAAGTGGGCATTGAGTTGCGCTGGGAAGGCAAAGGGGTGGATGAAAGAGGCATCGATGTGGCGACGGGCAAGGAACTGGTTGCCGTCGATCCTAAGTATTTCCGTCCTGCCGAAGTGGAGCAGTTGCTGGGTGATCCCACTAAAGCCAAAACCTTATTGGGCTGGAATCCCCGTAAGACTTCTTTCCCCGAACTGGTGAAAATCATGGTGAAGCATGATATGAAGTTCGTGAAGAAACTATATTTAAAGGCTCAAATAGCGGAATAATGGAAAAAACAGCCAAGATATATGTAGCAGGACACCACGGACTGGTGGGTTCTGCTATATGGAATAATTTGCAGCAAAAAGGATATACCAATCTGGTAGGCCGTTCTCACAAAGAACTGGATCTGCTGGACGGGCAGGCTGTGAAGGAGTTCTTTGATGAAGAGCAGCCCCGGTATGTCATTTTAGCGGCGGCACATGTGGGCGGTATCATGGCGAACAGTCTTTACCGTGCCGATTTTATTTATCAGAACTTGCAGATTCAGCAGAATGTGATAGGAGAGAGCTTCCGTCACAATGTAAAGAAACTCTTGTTTTTGGGAAGCACTTGCATTTACCCTCGTGATGCCGGACAACCCATGAAGGAAGAGGTGTTGCTGACTTCACCGTTGGAGTACACCAACGAACCATACGCTATTGCGAAGATTGCGGGATTGAAGATGTGCGAAAGTTTTAACCTGCAATATGGAACCAATTACATAGCCGTGATGCCCACGAACCTTTACGGTCCCAATGATAATTTCCATTTGGAGAACAGCCATGTGCTGCCTGCCATGATTCGTAAGATTCATTTGGGAAAATGCCTGAATGAAGGAGATTGGGATGCGGTGCGTAAAGATATGAATCTCCGCCCTGTGGAGGGAGTAAGCGGTTTGAATACGGATGAGGAAATTCTGGCTGTATTGAAAAAATACGGCATCTCCGGACAGGAAGTGACCTTATGGGGTACAGGCAAGCCGTTGCGTGAATTCTTATGGAGTGAGGAAATGGCCGATGCCAGTGTCTATATCATGGAGCATGTGGACTTTAAGGATACATACACACCCGGTTCCAAGGATATCCGTAACTGCCATATCAATATCGGTACGGGAAAAGAAATCACCATCGCTCAATTGGCGGATAAGATTGTCAAAGAAGTGGGCTATCAAGGCAAACTGACTTTTGACGCTACGAAGCCCGACGGCACTATGCGCAAGCTGACGGATGTAAGCAAATTGCATAGTCTGGGATGGCAGCATAAGATTGATATAGAAGAGGGAGTACACCGAATGTATCAATGGTATTTGTCTTAGAAGATGAAGATGCAAGATGATAGATCTTTCGGGTGTAAGATTATAGATCGTTCGTATGCAAGATGATAGATCTTTCCGGCATAACACATAAAAGTTTCGGGCATAACTTCTTGAAGTTATGCCCGAAACCACCAAAACCTATGCAGACAGATTGACAAAATCTTCTGCCGTTTTCTTTATTCCTTCGGGAGCTTTTTATTTTACTGCTTTCAACGCAGCTTCATAATCCGGTTCCTGGGTTATTTCGGGAACAAGTTCGGTATAAACCACTTTTCCTTCCGGGTCAACCACTACTACCGAACGTGCCAATAATCCTGCCAAAGGACCGTCGGTCATCAGAACACCATATTTTTCAGCAAAATCGGAAGTATAGCGATAATCAGACAAAGGAATAACGTTGGTGATGCCTTCAGTAGTGCAGAAGCGTCCTTGGGCGAATGGCAGGTCTTTAGAGATAGCCAACACTACCGTATTGGGCTGGTTTGCAGCCAACTGATTGAACTTGCGTACGGAAGTAGCGCATACACCTGTATCCAGACTGGGAAAAATGTTCAGAATCAGGTACTTGCCTTTACCGTCCTTTAATGTATAATTGCTTAAGTCTCCTTTTACCAATGTAAATTCCGGAGCTGAAGTTCCTACTTTTACAAATTCTCCGGCCAATGTCACCGGTGCTCCTTTAAATGCTGTTTTTGCCATAATTTTATTATATTTTAGTTCGATACTGTAATGATAACAAATTTAAATGGAAAAAAGTTCATTCTTTTTTATTTTCTTCCTTTGTAAATCAAGAAACCTACCACTAAAACACCGATAGCAATGAAGCAATATCCTAACTCGTGACTGTATTCGGTTACGGTACTCAATAACTGCTCTTCGGGAACCACTGATTGCAGATAGTAACCGATAGCCGCCAGAATGGCATTCCAGATACCTGCTCCCAGCGTTGTGTACAGCAGGAAAGTGGATAATTTCATCTTGGCCAGACCGGCAGGAATGGAGATAAGCTGGCGGACGGCAGGAATAAGACGTCCGATAAAGGTGGAGAGTGCCCCGTGCTTGTCAAAGTAGTGTTCCGCGTTCTGAACCTTGGCTTCATCAATCAGACACATGTGCCCGAAGCGGCTGTTCGCGAATTTATAAACCAGCGGACGGCCTACGAAATAAGCTATGTAATAATTGATGAGAGCGCCGATATTGGCTCCGATTGTCGCAAATATAACTACCAGAAATACATTCAGGTCACTGTTGCCTCCGGCTGCCTTGTAAGCGGCAGGAGGCACTACCACTTCCGAGGGGAAGGGGATAAAAGAGCTCTCGATGGCCATTAATAACGTAATTGTCCAATAATTCAGGTGGTCCAGACACCATTGAATAAATGCAACTGATTCCATAAAATAATTATAAATAATTGTTTAAGTTTAGCTTGCCTTTGCTGATATCGTCCTTGATTACGCGTATCGCTTCGTTGAATAACTGGTCGGGAAACTGTGCGTTTTCATCAACTCCCAGAGCTGCATACGTATCAGGAAGTTCTTTATTGATTTTAGCCAGATAGTGTATGAACGGACCTGGTTGCTGTAAATAAAGATAGCCATAAATCAGAAAGAAATAAGTGCTATGGGCGTTGTGGGGGAATTCTTTGTTTATTTGCTCAAAATACCGGTTGGCATATTCAAAGAGATGTTCATCGAAGTATTTGGATCCGATTTTGAACAAAATATCCATCCGTTCCTCTTTCGGGGTGAATTCCAGGGCGAGGTTGAATTGTTCCTCCGCCTTGTCGATATTATTCTTTCTTTCCTCCTCGCTGATGTCCTTGCTGCCTGCCATTATCGTGAAAAACTGTCCGGCATAGATACGTGTTTCCGCATCGTTCCCGTTCTGCTTCAGCACTTGGTCCAGATACATATATCCCTCTTCAGGATGTCCCAGGGCTACATGACAGAGGGCTGCGATACTATATATATCGGTTAGCTCGAATGCAGTTATCTCCTGTTTCTGTTTTAGCAGCTTTTGTGTATACTTCATGGCGGTTTCGTAATCCTTCATCTCGAAGTGGAGACCAGCCAATGCCATATAAACGGGAGGTTTCTTCTCTGTCGCCTTTTCCAGACGGAGATAATAGTTGATAGATTCCTTGATATTTGCTGTCTGGCTGTAAAGGAATGCTTTCAAGGTCAATGTCTCTGTGTTGTTTTCATCAATGGCTAATGCGAAATCAAAAGCTTCGTGCGCCTTTTCGTATTGCTCTTGTTGCAGATAGCATTTACCCAGTTCGTTCCAATGCTGAACGGAATAGGGAAACTCGTTCAGAGTCATGTTCAGGTAAGGGATAGCCAAGTCCGGTTTGTTGAAAGTACTGTAATAATCGCACAGCACGTCGCGAAGACGTTGGTTGGTTTCCGGCAGGGTTTGCATGTCGAAATGGGCAAACAGGCAGTCGATCCACTTCTTGGCGTATTCTTTCTGGTTGACGTCAACGTAGTCCAGAATGATGTCTAGCAGCGTATCCAGTTCATACTCCTCGTCCATGGCCAGTTGTTGTAATATCTTATCGGCCTCTTCCATGTGTTCCTCCTCTATCAGCAGGTCGGCTTGCAGGAATCTGAATTCACGGTCGGCAGGGTTGTTGATGAGCTGCATCACCATTTGGGCTTCTTCTTTTTTTCCTAGCAGCATCAAGGAACGTGCCCGGAAAATCAGGGCGTCTATGTTATCAGGGTGCAATTGGATTGCAAGATTTATGGCCTTGTCAGCGTCTTTATGTCTTCCTTTTGAGGCGTAATATTCGGCGATATCGGTCAGTTCATCAGCTTCAAAATAAGCGGGGGTATGGTTTTCCACCATACCCTCGTATCTTGCTAATGCTTCTTTAAATTCCGGGTCTTCAAAGTAAGAAGACATGTCATAGTTCATAAGCTTGTTTTTATTTATTAATTTTGCTCCAGGTATCTTTTAAAGATACGGTGCGGTTGAACACCAGATTTTCTGGTGTAGAGTCTTTGTCCACATTGAAATAACCGATGCGTTGGAACTGCAAGTAATCCAGCGGTTTGGCATCGGCCAGATATTTTTCTACATAGCAGTTGGTTAATACATTCAACGAATCGGGGTTGATCATTTCTTTCATGGCTTCCAGTGCGTCGCAGTTCTTTGCTTCGCGGATAGCGGCCATCTCATCACGCGGGTTCTCCACTTTCCACAGGCGGTCATACAGGCGTACTTCGGCAGGCAGACAGTGTGCACAGCTTACCCAGTGGATCGTACCTTTGATTTTGCGGTTGCTGCCCGGCATTCCTGTTTTGCTGTCGGGATCGTATTCGCAATATACCTCCACCACGTTGCCGTTGTCGTCTTTCTTGCAGCCTGTACATTTCACGATGTATCCGCTTTTCAGACGCACTTCCTGTCCCGGAGTCATACGGAAATATTTCTTCGGGGCATCTTCCATGAAGTCGTCGCGTTCTATCCACAACTCGCGGCTGAATTCGATGGTGTGTGTGCCTGCCGACGGATCTTCCGGGTTGTTGACAGCTTCCATTTCCTCCACCTGTCCTTCGGGATAGTTGGTAATGATCAGCTTCACCGGATTGATGACTGCCGATACACGGGTGGCACGGCTGTTCAAGTCCTCGCGGACAGCGCTTTCCAGCAGGGCGAAGTCATTCAGGGCATCGTAAGTGGTATAACCTATCTTGTCTACAAATTTGCGGATGGACTCGGGCGAATAGCCGCGACGGCGGAAACCGCAGAGAGTCGGCATACGGGGGTCGTCCCAACCGTTTACCAGATGTTCTTTTACCAGAATCAGCAGGTTACGCTTGCTCATCAAGGTGTAGTTCAAGTTCAGTTTGTTGAACTCATACTGATGAGGACGGTTGTCGTCCAGATCTTTACCTTCTTTTACCCAGTCCACGAACAGGTCGTACAACGGACGGTGGGGTACGAACTCCAGGGTACACAGTGAATGAGTTACTCCTTCAAAGTAGTCGCTCTGTCCGTGTGCGAAGTCATACATAGGGTATGCTTTCCAGGTTTCGCCTGTGCGGTGGTGCGGAGTCTTTACCACACGATAAATAATAGGGTCGCGGAAGTGCATGTTGGGGCTTGCCATGTCTATTTTGGCACGGAGCACCATTTTGCCTTCTTCTATTTCACCGCTGTTCATTTTGTTGAACAGTTCCAGGCTTTCCTCGATGGGACGGTTGCGGTAAGGGCTCTCGGTTCCGGGTTGGGTGGGAGTTCCCTTTTGTGCCGCGATTTGTTCGGAGTTCTGTTCGTCTATATAAGCCTTTCCTTCCTTTATCAGATTGACGGCGAAATCCCATAATTGCTGGAAGTAGTCGGATGCATAATATTCGTTTCCCCACTGGAATCCGAGCCATTGGATGTCCTCCTTGATGGCTTCCACGTATTCCATATCTTCTTTGGTCGGGTTGGTGTCGTCAAAACGCAGGTTACATACGCCACCATAGCGTGCAGCTATCCCGAAATCCAGACAGATGGCTTTGGCATGACCGATGTGCAGGTAGCCGTTCGGCTCAGGCGGAAAGCGGGTTTGTACTTTCCCTCCGTTTTTACCTTCTTTCAGGTCGTTCTCAACTGCCTGTTCAATGAAGTTCAGACTTTTCTTCTCTGTAGCTTCTGTAGCGTTCATTTCAGTCATTGTGATATCAATTTTACACTTTTGCTGCAAAAGTACGCATTCTTTTTGGGATATCCTTTATTTCACAGGAATATATCCACCGTTTTTTATAATATTTTGCCCCTCGGGTGACAGGATGTAGTCAATGAACGGGGTCACTTTTTCCTTATTGGCTACATTGTAATAGTAATAAAGAGGGCGTACTACGGGGTAAAGTTTCTTCTTTCCGTTTTCAAGGCTGGGCAGTACATAATGCTTGCCGTCATCATAGGAAACGGCAATGGCTTTCACCCGGGGAGACAAGTAGGCCAGTCCCACATAGCCGATAGCGCCTTTGGTCTGGCTTACAGACTGGATCACGGCTCCGGTGGCGGGCATGGACAAGCTGCTGCTCATGTAGTTCTTGTTCTTCAGGGCGCTTTCTTTGAAAAATTCGTAAGTTCCCGAAGAGGTTTCGCGAGAATAGACAATGATTTTCATATCGGGTCCCCCCAGCTGTTTCCAATTGGTTATCTTGCCGCGGAATATGGCTTCCAGTTGCTGGCGTGTCAGTTGGCTGACAGGGTTGGACGGGTTTACAATGACAGCCAGGGCGTCATACGCTATAATTACCTCCTCCACTTCCTGTTTGGCGGCTTTCAGTTTCATCTTTTCGCTGAATTTGATGGGACGGGAAGCCATAGCGATATCTGTTGTGTTGTCCATCAGGGCGGAAATCCCCACTCCGGTTCCTCCGCCGGTGACGGTTACTCGTCGGTCGGGATCATCTTTCATGAAAATCTCGGCTGTTTCTTGTGATACGGGCAACACCGTGTCACTACCTTTTATGCGTTGCGCGGTAATATTCAGACTACAAGCCAATAGAATAAAAAGAAATAGAGCTTTTAATTGATTCATAAGTTCTTATATTAATTCGTGTGCAAAAGAAACGTTTTCTTGTGTCATTTGTTTTACTGGTGTGTTACGATTCTGTTACGGGTAATATTCGCCGGCAAGGGTGGATTGAATCTGTTCCTGCGGGAAAATGGTAATAAGATCAGGTTTTTCTTTATCTGTAACAAGTTTGTAATATAATTGTAGCAAATACTTCAAGCTTCTTTCATATCACCTTAATATAAAGAGGCTTTTTTTGCATCAGTTATTAAAATAGAAGACTAAAACTGTATGAAACGAGTTTGGGAAAAGATTGTAGAAGGGATATTGACTTGCAGCGGCTTTATAACGAGCATTACTATTTTGCTGATTGTCGTATTCTTATTTGCGGAGGCTCTGGGACTTTTTAATAAAAAAGTCATAGAAGAGGGGTATGTACTGGCGGTGAATAAAGCCAATCCGGTACAGGAACTGAGTGCGGCACAAATAAAAGATGTTTTTGACGAAGAGATTACCAACTGGAAAGAGTTGGGAGGACCGGACGCGGAGGTTAAAGTTTTCCGGTTGGAGGATATCACCTCCTATTTCTCGGAGGAAGAGCTGGGAGCCGAGTACGAGAAGGCACCCCGGTGCATCGGCGAGATCGTTGCCGGTAATCCAGGCATCATCGCCTTTGTTCCCTCCAAGTTTATAGAAAAGGATTTTCCGGGGCATCTGCTGAAAGACGAGTCTATTTCTTTTGACGAGGTTTTTGCCGGAAAGGAATGGTTCCCTACGGCTACTCCCGCTCCTCAGTTCGGATTTCTTCCTTTGATTACGGGTACGCTTTGGGTGAGTTTCTTTGCCATCCTGTTCGCTTTGCCTTTCGGCTTGTCGGTGGCGGTGTATATGTCCGAGGTGGCAGACCATCGGACCCGTAGTTTTCTGAAGCCGGTTATTGAATTGCTTAGTGGTATTCCGTCCGTGGTCTATGGGTTTTTCGGATTGATTGTTATCGTACCGCTTATTCAGAAAGTATTTAATCTGCCTGTGGGCGAGACCGGATTGGCCGGAAGTATTGTTTTGGCGATCATGGCACTCCCTACTATCATTACCGTAAGTGAGGATGCGATGCGGAATTGTCCCCGTGCCATGCGCGAGGCCAGTCTGGCATTGGGCGCCACTCGTTGGCAGACTATATATAAGGTGGTGATTCCGTTTTCCATTTCCGGAATCACTTCGGGCGTTGTCCTGGGCATCGGACGTGCCATAGGCGAGACGATGGCGGTGCTGATGGTTACAGGAAATGCGGCTGTGATACCTACCACTATTCTGGAACCGCTTCGTACCATTCCGGCGACTATTGCAGCGGAACTGGGAGAGGCACCCGCCGGCGGCGCGCACTATGAAGCTCTGTTCCTGCTGGGAGTGGTGTTGTTTTTCATCACGATGCTTATCAACTTTAGTGTAGAATATATTTCATCAAGAACAAATAAATAATGTACTAATTTGCCGGTGTGCTAATGATCATGCGGCACACAGCGCAGCCAATGGGTATATTGATAGATTGACAAATGATTAATTAAGTATTTAAAATATGAAGCAAGATGTTTTCCCTGCCCGGCAAGGGGCGCGTAAAAGACGTTCGCAATGGCTGGCATTCGGTATTTTCAAACTGCTGAGTTATAGCATTGTCCTCATTCTGTTCGCCATTCTCGGTTTTATTATATATAAAGGTATAGGAGTAATCAGCTGGGAGTTTCTGACCACGGCTCCCAGTGACGGTATGACGGGTGGCGGTATATGGCCGGCCATTGTAGGTACTTTTTATCTGATGGTGGGCAGTGCGCTGTTCGCATTTCCGGTGGGAGTGATGAGTGGCATTTATATGAACGAGTATGCGCCGAAAGGCAAGCTGGTCCGCTTTATCCGGATGATGACCAATAACTTGAGCGGTATTCCGTCCATTGTGTTCGGTTTGTTTGGTATGGCACTGTTTGTGAAATACATGGGGTTCGGCGACAGTATCCTGGCCGGTTCTTTGACGTTGGGATTGCTTTGTGTACCTTTGGTGATACGTACCACCGAAGAAGCCTTGAAGGCGATTCCCGACAGCTTCCGTGAGGGGAGTCTGGCTTTGGGCGCGACCAAGTTGCAAACCATCTGGCATGTAATCCTGCCTATGGGGATGCCCAACATCATTACCGGACTGATTCTGGCTTTGGGACGTGTGTCGGGTGAAACGGCACCTATCCTTTTCACTTGTGCCGCTTACTTCCTGCCGCAACTGCCACATAGCATTCTGGACCAGTGTATGGCATTGCCTTATCACCTTTATGTGATTTCTACCAGTGGAACAGATATGGAGTCACAGCTTCCTTTGGCATACGGTACGGCGTTGGTATTGATAATCATTATTTTAATTATAAACCTGTTGGCAAATGCACTTCGCAAATATTTCTCCAATAAAGTAAAAACGAATTAATAATTTGTCAATGTGCCGATTGGCTGCACTGTGTACCGCACGGGTATTGGTACATTAGTACATTGACAAATCAGCAAATTATTAAAACATTAAGAATATGAATAAGATAGATGCAAAACATGTAAATTTTTTCTATGGTGATTTTCAGGCACTGAAAGATATAAGCATGACGATTGAAGAGAAAGAGGTGGTGGCTTTCATAGGTCCGTCCGGTTGTGGCAAGTCCACCTTCCTCCGCCTGTTCAACCGCATGAACGATCTCATTCCCGGCTCTCGTCTGGAAGGGGAGATTTTGATTGACGGGAGAAATATATACGACAAGTCCGTGCAGGTGGATGAGTTGCGCAAGAATGTGGGAATGGTATTCCAGCGTCCCAATCCGTTTCCGAAGAGCATTTTCGAGAATGTGGCCTATGGGCTTCGGGTAAATGGGGTGAAAGATAATGAGTTTATCCGCCACAGGGTGGAGGAAACCTTGAAAGGAGCCGCGTTGTGGGATGAGGTGAAGAATAAGTTGAAAGAGTCTGCGTTTGCTCTGTCCGGCGGTCAGCAGCAACGGTTGTGTATAGCCCGTGCCATGGCCGTATCTCCTTCGGTGCTGCTTATGGACGAACCGGCTTCGGCATTGGACCCTATCTCTACAGCCAAAGTAGAAGAGTTGATTCATGAGCTGAAAAAAGAATATACCATCGTTATTGTCACTCACAACATGCAGCAGGCCGCGCGTGTCAGTGACAAAACAGCCTTCTTCTATATGGGCAATATGGTGGAATATGATGATACGAAGAAGATATTTACGAATCCGGGCAAAGAAGCGACCCAGAATTATATTACGGGACGTTTCGGATAAAGCATTCATCACAGCGTTGCACAGATGGGAGATAAGATAAAAATGGAATTTATGTACCACAGCTCGATGCAGGCTTGTTTGCTTTTCAGATGTAATGGGTACGGATTTGCCTTTTTATTCTTCTGTCCGGAAAATTAAAATCAGTGTGAATCTGCGCAATCTGCGGTGAAAGAAATAATAATAAACAAAACAAGAATTAAGAATATGGTGAAATTTATAGAATCAGAACTTGTATCACTGAAGAAGGAAGTGAACGAGATGTGGACATTGGTTTACAATCAGCTGGACAGGGCAGGAGAGGCTGTGCTGACCTTTAACCGTGACCAGGCACAGCAAGTCATTGTCCGTGAGAAAAGGGTGAATGCGTTCGAGTTGAAAATTGACAGTGATGTAGAGGACACTATCGCTCTATACAATCCGGTAGCCATTGACCTGCGTTTTGTGCTGGCCATGTTCAAAATAAACAGTGATTTGGAGCGTTTGGGAGATTTTGCCGAAGGCATAGCCCGTTTTGTGGTAAGAAGCGAGGAAACAGTGCTGGATAGTGAACTGCTCCACAGTCTGCGTATAGAAGAGATGTTGAGACAAGTGCTCAGTATGCTCGAAATGACCAAGAACGCGTTGAATGAAGAAAATTTGGAATTAGCCCTCAATGTATTCAGTAAGGACAACTTTCTGGATGAGATAAATGCGGCTGCCCCTGCCGTGCTTACAAAATATCTGGAAACACATCCCGATAATTTCCTGACTTGCCTGGAACTCGGCACCGTTATCCGTAAGCTGGAACGTGCCGGAGATCATATAACTAACATAGCTGAAGAAATTGTTTTCTTTATAGATGCAAAGGTACTGAAACACCGCGATAAAGTGGACGAACATTTCTTGGGAAAAGAAAAAACTCATTAAAATGCTGTTTCAAATTAAACTTTTGCTATCTTTGTATATGTAATGAGGCCGATAAAGAGCATTTTGAATAATAATCTGCCAAAAAAGACAGAAATTTCTAAAAACATGTTGTATGGCATAGTTTTTTATTTGGCTGGTTTAAAAAAAGGCTCCATATTTGCATCGTTATCCTGAAAACAATCTTTTTACCTTAAAAAAAAACTAATACCTATTGAAAACTTAAAAAGGGGGCTTTGTGAAAAGACCCCTTTTTTATTTTCTATATAATGGCTCTGTCAGTGTTAAATTTCACCTATTTATTGGTCAATATGTAAGATTTCTGTAATTATTAGCTTATATTAGCAACTTTCTTTTAAGTTAATGCTTAACTTTGCTGGCTCATAAGAATAGCGGTAAAAAGAATGAAGACAAAATACATCAAGTCGTTTTTACTATTTTTGTTATTAGGATGCTGCATCTCGGTGTCAGCTCAAAATATACAAGGCGTTGTAACAGACTCATTGAAGAATGATCCCATACCATACTTGTCAGTCTTTTATGAAGGAAAAGGCGTAGGAAGCATTACCGATAATGATGGACATTATAAGGTCGAAACCCGTAAAGGCTGGAATAAACTCACCTTTTCGGCAGTGGGGTATGTAACAAAAGTAGTGAATATAATCCCCGGTGTCACCAAGAACCTGAATGTGAGGATGAGGCCGGACGATATCATGCTGGACGAAGTGGTGGTGAAGCCCAAACGAGAGAAGTACTCCCGTAAGAATAACCCGGCTGTGGAACTGATGAAGAAAGTGATTGCTCATAAGAACAATAACAAGCTGAGTGAGAATGACTATTATCAGTACAACAAGTATCAGAAGATCACAATGTCACTGAATGATGTGACTCCCGAAATGCTGGAAAAAGGCATGTATAAAAAGATGCCTTTCCTGAAAGACCAGATCGAACTTTGTGAGGAAACCAATAAATTCATCCTTCCTATCTCGGTGGACGAGACCGCTTCGCAGAAAATTTACCGTAAACATCCCAAGAGTGAGAAGACCATTATCAAAGGGATGAGCTCTACGGGTGTGAACGAGCTGTTTGCCACAGGAGATATGCTGAGCACGGTTCTGAAGGATGTGTTTACGGATGTGAATATTTATGATAACGATATCCGTCTGTTGCAGTATCCTTTCATCAGTCCTATTTCGTCCAGTGATGCCATTTCGTTTTATAAGTTTTACATTATGGACACCACATTCGTGGACAAGGACAAGTGCTTCCATCTCACCTTTGTCCCCAATAACTCGCAGGATTTCGGTTTCACGGGACATCTGTATGTACTGGCCGATTCATCTTATACGGTGAAGAAATGTACGATGAATCTGCCCAAGAAATCGGGAGTGAACTTTGTGGACAATATGGATATTATTCAGGAGTTCGAGCAATTGCCCAATGGGGAGTGGGTGTTGAAGACCGATGACATGATTGTGGAGATGACCTTGATGAAGATCATGCAAGGATTCCAGATACGAAGGACTACCCGTTATTCCGATTATGCCTTCGATGAGCTTCCGCAGCAACTTTTCAAGCGTAAGGGGGCCGAGATCAAAGAGGCGGACGCCATGATGCGCGGAGACGATTTCTGGAATCAATACCGGCCGGTTCCGCTTACGCAGACCGAGAGTTCTATGGATATGCTGGTGAAGCGTCTGGAACAGATGCCGGGATTCAAATATGTGATTTTTGTATTGAAGGCGTTTATCGAGAACTTTGTGGAGACCGGAACCAAGGACAACCCCAGCAAGGTAGATATCGGTCCGGTAAACACCATGATCTCCAATAACTATATCGATGGATTGCGTTTGCGTATGAGCGCGCAGACCACGGCCAACCTGAATCCGCATCTGTTCCTCAAGGGATATTATGCTTACGGGTTCAAGGACCATCGTTCCAAGTATATGGGTGAGGTGGAATACTCTTTCAACAAGAAGGAATACCTGCCGCGCGAGTTTCCGAAAAACTCTATCACGTTCAGCTATCAGTATGATGTGATGTCGCCCACGGATAAGTTCCTGAAGACGGACAAGGATAATGTGTTCGTTTCTTTCAAGACTTCTACGGTGGACCAGATGTCCTACGTGCGGAATATCGCCTTGAAGTATGAGAACGAGACGCAGTTTGGTTTGAAGACTACGGTGGAAGTGAAACACAGCACGGACGAGCCTACCGGCGGTCTGGCCTATATAACGAATGATGACCAGAAAACGTTGGTTCCTGAGATTCAGACCATGGAAGCCTCCTTGGCCTTCCGTTACGCTCCGGGTGAGACATTTGTCAATACCAAGCAACGCCGTATACCGGTTTCTTTTGACGCTCCGGTATTCACGCTGTCGCACACGACCGGTTTCAAGGGTGTGCTGGGCGGAGAGTATAACTTCAATCTGACGGAAGTAGGGTTGTACAAGCGTTTCTGGTTCTCGTCATGGGGTAAGATTGATATGTTCGTGAAAGGCGGTGCGCAGTGGAACAAAGTTCCGTTCCCGTTGCTGATTATGCCGGCGGCCAACTTGTCTTATATCCTGCAACGCGAGACTTTCAACTTGATTAATAATATGGAGTTCCTGAACGACCGTTACGCCTCTCTGGATGTATCGTGGGATTTGAACGGTAAGATTTTCAACCGTATTCCTTTGCTGAAGAAACTGAAGTGGCGTGAGGCGATCGGCTTCAAGATGCTGTATGGTCATTTGACAGATAAGAACAATCCGATGAAGCATCCGGGTGACAGCGAACTCTTCCTGTTCCCGACCCGTGACGGACGTCCTACCAGCTTTGTGATGGACCCGAAGACCCCGTACATGGAATGCTCTGTGGGTATTCACAATATTTTCAAGATATTGCACATAGACTATGTCCGCCGTCTGAATTATCTGGATCATCCCGATGCGAACAAATGGGGCGTGCGGTTTATGGTGATGATGACATTCTGATGCAGGGAGAGCTCCGATGGTGTGTGGAATGAAGAAACCGAGGTAAGAACTTGTATCGTTCAAATAAAAGGTTTATCTTTGTTCCAGTACCTAAAGTTGGTGAAAAGTATGTTATGCTTAAATGAATGTAAGGCAAAGTTAGTTAGTTTCAAACAATGTTTTGGGCATGAGTTTGGAATTAAATCAATTGGTATCTTCGGTTCGGTTGCACGTCAAGAGAACAGGGAAGATAGTGATTTGGATATTGTTGTAGATATTGATAATCCTACTTTATCCACTATGTACACTTTGAAGACTGTTTTGACGGAAATGTTTCATTGTGAAATTGATTTAGTGCGTTTCCGTTCCTCACTGTCTCCATTTTTGAAACAGAATATTGAAAAAGAAGCCATTTATGTATAAAGGAGGACGACTAACCATTTGCGACAGGTTAACCCAGATAAAAGAATCCATTTACTATATACAGCAATGGAGTAAAGAAATAAATTGTGCTGATGATTTTTTAGCCTCCATGGATAAAGTGATGGTGTTCAATGCATGTGTTATGCGCCTTCAAGTAATAGGGTGAACAGGTAGGAAAGTTGTTGTTTTTACAACCATCACCGCTTTCTGAATATAAGGAAATTCCTTGGTTGGCTATTTATGATATGCGCAATCTTATTTCGCATGAATATAGTAATGTAGACGAGCAGATAGTATTTACTACTATAAAGAATGACCTTATAGAATTGGATAAGGTTATTACAGTCCTATTGAATAAATATTTGTAAAACTTGAATCTTTTATTGTGATTACGAAATATACCCATCTCTTATTTTCTTATCAAAAGTTAGTTTTCCTATTTTTTAAGCGCTTTTATTGTGTAATACACAATTATAGTGTATCTTTGTGCCCTCAAAAAGTTTCTAAATTCCTTTTATATAAAGGGTAAAGAACCTTTTTTGAGGGTATAAACATGTCTATAAAAAGCAGACAGAAAAGACGTCTTCGGACGAAAGAAACAACAAATAAAAGATTTCAGAAATACAAAATGAAATCTGTATAAAAAGCTATTTATCAGCCAGTTATAAACACTGTGCTGATATGGTCTTCCAGTATCGGTCAGCGTGGATTTCTGACGATAAACCTCATGAAAAAGCTATCCCATCAGTTTGATAAACCGAAGCGTTCTGTGGCATCTCCCGAAGCGTTGGAAGCTTTGCGGAATAACAATGCCGTGCGTTGGTATGTGTTGTCGCTTCCCGACTGTCATCGGGGAGGAGTGCGCGGTTTGCAACGGGAACAGGACCGCCGCATACAGGCAGGCGAGCCCTCATTCGGCTTTTTTGCTCCTTCCTATCAGGAAGTGAGGCGTATAGACGGCAAATTCGTCAATACCCAGCGTCCCTTACTCTTCAACTATGTATTTGTTCGTGCTTCCGAGCGTGATGTTTTCCAACTGATGCAACGTTTTCCTGTACTCAGTTTCCTGCCTCGGGTGAGGGAACGGAAGCGGGAGTATTTTCCCTACCTTTCCGATGCCGCAATGGAGAATTTGCAGTGGGTGGCCCGTTCTTATTCCAATACACTTCCTGTTTATATACCCCAGCCGGATGGTTTGCGCAAGGGCGACCGGATACGCATTACCGAGGGACGGTTTAAGGGGGTGGAGGCGACTGTTGTCATTCAGCCGGGAGCCGGTCGAAAGGATGTGATGGTATGTGTGGAGAACTGGATGTGGGTTCCGCTGCTGCGTGTGATGCCGGGTGAGTACGAGGTAATTGCCCTGAATGATGAGGACAAGCATGTATATACCCGTCTGGACAATGACTGTATGTTGAATGGTTTGCACAGTGCTCTTCAGCGTTATCACAGTGCGGAGGGGGTGAGTGAGGAAGATCGTTCCCTGGCTGCCAGGGCGTTGAAAGAATATGGCAATCTCCGGATGGATACGGATGTGATGCGTTGCAAGCTTTATGCCATTTTGCTGCCGGCTTATACTATATTGGGTATGGAAGAAGAGGCGGCAAAGCTGGTTGGCGTTATGCAGACTATGCTTCCTCTCGTCAAGGCGGAGCAGTCGCGTGCACTTGCTGTGGTTACACTTTATGGTTGTACGGATAGCAGTATCTATTATCATTTGGCGCACGAGGCGGTTGATCCGTGGAAGAAAGAGGAAAAGCCGAAAAAGAGTAAGCAGCAGCTGATCAACCGGTTGGATGATTATGATCGGTGGTTGAGGCATTGAAATGGAAATAGGGTAAGTATTGGATGAAGTTGTGAGTTAAAAAAAAATGCTGGAATAGGATAATTAATATTTTTGCTTATCTTTGTATGTGAATAATATTAATATTCAAGGAAATATGGAAAAGGAAAGCACTAAAAAAATGACACGCGAAGATGCCCTTCGGAGATTGGAAGAAGCAAGGAAATTAAAGCGTGAATATGTTAAGGAGCTGGAAAAAAAAATGAAAGAGGATTTCAAGAAACGTACAGGGCAGGAAGCTACCTATTTTGAAGTATGGTAGACCTTAACCTTGATCGTATTAATTCTCATTCTCCTTATGTGGTAACTGCTTCTGAAGGTTCAATGTCCTTTCAGTTTGTTACGGATTTTGGAGTAACTTATAATGTCAGTTTCCTTGAAGATGAACTGATGCTTAGTGATGAGTCGTATCAGTTCATTATAGCCAATACCAATAATAAAAAGTCGCCACGAGATTCTAAAATGAAACAAACGATAATGGCTATCGTTTATGAGTTTTTTGAATGTTCCAATACAACCTTATTATATATCTGTGAAACAGGGGACAGTAAACAGGAAATGCGTAATCGTCTTTTTGAAATTTGGTTTAATTCTTCATTGCGTAAGTCCGATTTTGTTTTTATGTCTGCTGATATTCGAGATGCTGAAGGAATACCGAATTATGCAGCGATTGTTGTCCGCCTTGATAATCCTAGACTAACCTCTGTCATTGCAGAATTTACCGAAACAGTTCAATTACTTAGTCAGAAGCCAGAGTAGTATTTGACGTTATGTTTTTTGTGATAGCTAAATATTACATTTTTTTCTCAGAAAAAAACTATTCAATGGATATGTTGAAAAAATTAGACTCTGATATTGAGTTAGGATCAATGAAACAGTTCTCTGCTTCCTTACTAGTCGAGGATAATACGCTAGATGCTCTAAATTGGACTTCAGAATTTGCCGGACGATGGGAAGATAATCGTACAGCAGATGAGGTTGTTGAGGACATACGTGGTGCGAGAACTTCAAATAAAGAGATAATAATATCTTCTTGATACTTGTATCTGTGTATTTTTGTTCCGGCAGAAGTTTAGGATAGTTGAAAATTTAGCATAAGTATTCCTCCTTTTTTAGGTATTCAATATAATGGTAGTAATCTTTACACTATAATCTAAGAAGAAAGTAAGATGGTGATTTTTATTTATTAATATATTGAATCATGTGATGTTCCTTATCATGTTTTTGGGATATGAGAAACTGTTTAATGTGGTTTATAGTTGTTGGGACATTTTATAGCGTAAGTTTTGCGGATCAAGTTAAAAAGCATATGAATGATAAATATTAAATATAATCTTTCAAGCAATTCGCATATAAAAATATTACTGGTATTTATTGATGTATATATATTATAAAAGTCATATTTTTAAAATCGCTAAAAGCAAATACATCTTTAAAATTTAATATATTCATAGGCTTTCCAGATTATTTTGTTTTTCTAGATTTCGAATTATATAATATGCTTATTGAAAAGGTTATTCGTTCTTTACAATACAGTGAAAAATCGCTATTTTATAGCAGTGAGGAAGTTATGTAAACTGTATTATTTTTTACTTTCATTGTAACTTACAGAAATATAGGTTCTAATGAATGGTGATTATATCTCAGTTATAATAAAGTTATTGATAAATAGATATGAAAATAATGCTCTCATTTTCATATTTTTAGCCATATAACTTGTTATGATTTGCTAAATTGGGAATACTTAATCGTTTGTTTTCTTGATTCTTAAGAGGATGGATGGTATTGAGTGCTTACTCATCATGGATATATACAATAGCTGTTTAAATATATGAAGATTCAAAATATAAAGAATAAAGTCAACACTTATTTTACAAAAGGGAACGAACGCAGTTTGATGGCAAAAAGGAATATTGTCGCTTCATTAGTGATGAAGGGCATTAGTATATTGATTTCACTTCAAGTTGTTCCGTTGACTATTGGTTATATTAACTCTACGAAATATGGTATTTGGCTGACATTGAGTTCTATCATTGCTTGGCTTTCTTATTTTGATTTAGGATTTGCACATGGCTTTCGTAACCGCTTTGCTGAAGCTAAAGCAAAGGGTGATATGAAATTAGCGAGAGAGTATGTTAGCACTACTTATACAGTATTATTTCTATTGTTTTCTGTTATTTTGATGATTGTATTGATTGTAAATAAATATTTAAACTGGAGTGCTATTTTGAATATAGATATTATTTATAATGAGGAACTGCATATTGTTTTTGGATTATTGGCTGTTTTTTTTTGCTTGAATGTTGTAGCAAGTGTCTTTACTACCATGTTGACGGCGGATCAGAAGCCTGCCTTGGCTTCGTTGATTCAGACGGGCGGACAGGTGCTGGCTTTTGGTTGTATCTATGTACTGACTCGGACTACTTCGGGAAGTTTGAGTGCTTTGGCTGTGGCTTTTTCAGGGGTGCCTTGTTTGTTGCTGGTGTTGGTTTCTGTCTTTATGTTTTGGGGAAGAAAATACAGATCAGTATCGCCCGCCGTGCGATGCGTTCGTTTCTCATTGACTAAGAATATTTTGGGACTGGGAGGACAGTTCTTTGTGATCATGATTTCCATGTTGTTCATCTTCCAGTTCGTCAATATCATCCTGTCTAGGGTGGAAGGACCAGAGGCTGTGACGCAGTATAATATTGTTTATAAATATTTCTCTGTATTCAATATGATGTTTGTCATTGTACTTACTCCTTTTTGGTCTGCTTTTACAGATGCGTATGTAAAGAATGACTATGAGTGGATGAAAGGTATAGTAAGGAAACTGGAATTATTATGGCTACTATGTATTCCTGTTTTGATATTGATGGTGCTATGCTCAAAATACCTCTATCAATGGTGGATTGGAGATTCCGTTTCGATTCCCTTTTCGTTGTCTGTCTGTATGGCATTTTTTATTCTGTTTTATTCAAGCGCGAATCTTTATATGATTCTTATCAATGGAACAAGTAAAGTGCGTTTGCAATTAATAGTGAATCTATGTTTTGCAGTCATCTCCCTTCCTTCCATTCATGCATTTTGCCATTTGTGGGGAATCCAAGGAGCATTACTTGTCCCTACTATGACTCTTGCCGTGTTGACTTTAATTGGAAAAATCCAAATAAAGAAAATAGTGAATAAAACGGCAACTGGAATTTGGTTACGATAAAACTTATTGTATGCTTTATAATAGAATAAAACATCTTGTTAAGATTTTGATACTTAGATATAGATGGAAAGGAAAATTATTGTTCGATAATAGTTGTAGAATTTCTATTCATTCTCAATTCGAAGGGATGAATAGACTTTATGGCAAGGTTGATTTTGATGGGTATATGGGACGAGGATCATATATTGCAGAGAACTCAATAATTAGAGGAAAAATAGGACGCTATACTTCAATTGCTCCTTGCTGTATGGTTATTCAAGGAGTGCATCCTTATACTTATCCTTATGTATCTACTTCGCCCGTGTTTTTTTCTTTGCGTCAGCAAAATGGGTATACATTTACTAAGGTTCAAGTTTTAGAGGAATACAAGTATACCGAGAATAGATATCCTGTGACTATAGGTAGTGATTGTTGGATTGGCTATGGGGTTAAGATAATTGGTGGTGTCAGTATCGGTGATGGGGCAGTGGTACTAGCTGGAGCAGTTGTAACGAAAGACATACCACCTTATGCTATTGTTGGAGGAGTACCGGCTAAAGTGATAAGATATAGATATTCAGAAGAGGATATAGCATATTTGTTAAACATTTGTTGGTGGAATAGAGATATAGAATGGTTGAGGAACAATACTCATCTTTTTCTTGATATTGAGAAGTTAAAACATAATTGCGTATTTTGATATAGATTATTAAAATGAAAAACAGTCCTTTGATTTCAATTGTGACGGTGTCCTACAATGCAGTTTCAACTATTGAACAAACGATTTTTTCTGTCATTAACCAAACTTACCTGAATATTGAGTATATCATTATTGACGGTGGAAGTACGGATGGAACGGTGGATGTAATAAAAAAGTATGCGGATAAAATCGCTTATTGGGTGAGTGAGCCGGATAAGGGAATTTATGATGCGATGAATAAAGGAATTGCTTATTCGCATGGAGAATATTGTAATTTTATCAATGCAGGTGATAAATTTTGTTCCTCATCTATATTGAAACAGGTCATGGACTTTAATCATGTGGCAGATATAATAGTTGGTCAGGATTTACATGTTAATGAACATAATAAAATAGTATCACGTAGTGTATTACCTCGAAGATATAATCTTCTGCATTTTTATATAACTACCATACCTCATCAAAGTTGTTTTATAAGGACCTCTTTATTAAAAAAGTATTATTATGATACATCTTTAAAAATAGTATCAGACTGGAAATTCTATTTACAATCAATTGTTTTTGATGGATGTAGTGTAGCGGCATATAATAATGTTATTGTAGTATGTAATCCTAGAGGTGCTAGTAGTGATAATAGACAGATGAAAAAAGAACGTGAGAAAGTACTTCAAGAGATGCTTCCCACTTATATTATCAATGATTATCAACTCTTGTCTTGTTTGGGTGAGGAATTTATCGAAAATGCTTTTTTTCTATTTAATTATCGTTGGATGAAATTTTTTTTCAAAAAGTTTTTTAGATTAATTGTTGCCGTAGTGAAAATATTTAAATAATTTTATTTATGAATATAGTAGTATTTAAAGGAGGATTGGGTAATCAACTTTTTCAGTATGTATTCTATAAATATCTTTCTAAAAAAAAGCGAGTTTCTTATTTTTATGATAATGCTCGATATAACACTAGTCATAATTGTTTTGAATTAGATAGGTATTTTGAGGTTAGTGATTTGAGGAAGTGTAACCCAGTTTGGATTATATTATTTAAATTTATTTTGTCAAAGTTGTATCATCGTAAACTTTATATTGCAGGTTCTGTTGAATATCAATATCCTAGTCGGCTATTTCAATTAGGATATTTTTTAGATAAAAAATTTTATGATGAAAAGGCTGTTAATTTTAAACATTTACCTTTGTCTGAAAAGAATGAATCATTATTAAACAATATTCAAAATTCAAATAGTGTTGGAATACATATTAGAAGGGGTGACTATATGACAGAACAAAATTTCCAAATATTTGGAAATATTTGCACGCCACAATATTACTATAATGCTGTCAGAATAATAAGAGAAAAAGTAAATGATGCTATTTTCTATGTGTTTTCAGATGATATTGATTGGGTACAAACTCATTTAGATATACCTAATGCTGTTTATATAAATTGGAATACGGGAGAATCTAGTATCTATGATATGTATCTAATGTCTTTTTGTAAATATAATATAATAGCAAATAGTACTTTTAGTTATTGGGCTGCTCGGTTGAACAAAAAGGCTAATATAGTGATTTATCCTTCAAAATGGTATAATACATTTACTCCTGATATATTCCCAAAATCGTGGTGTGGTATTTAAGAAACTGACAAATGATAATTACTCAGTTCGTTTTTTTATTTTTCATTCTTTTCTTTATAGCTAATAAGAAGAAAGCTGTTCTTTATATATTGCCATTGTCTTTGTTTTTTACAATGCTCCCTGTTGTGAAAATTGGAGATACATACATTGGCCTTTGTGATGCTATAAATTTTGTTATATATGGGTATGTATTTTCTCGGAAAACCGTAAGAAAATTTATAATTTGTAATCCGTTATTTTATCCATTACTAGCTAATTTAATATTTTTATTGCTAATTGCAATGTATGGAACTGAACGGACATCTTTATATGTGTTATGGAGAGCTATTTCAAATGAGATTCTTTTACCGCTTATATTCATTTATTTTTTGCAAACAAAGAATGATATTCTACTTCTGGTAAAACTTTATTTAAAAGTATTTTGGGTGTTATGTATATATGGGATAATAGAATTTTTATTGAATTATAATGTGATTTTATATTGGCTGCAATCTCAGACTGATTTTTCTTTTTGGGTAGATCATACTAATGATATTAGGTATGGATATGGTAGATATAATTCTTTGTTTCATTTTCCGATAACTTTTGGAGATGCTTGCGTTGTATTTTTTTATTTCATTATTTTCTTTTGTGGTAAATGTAGAGAGAAGATTATAGAAAAAAAAACTTATATATACACACTGTGTTTACTTTTTATAGGGGTAATTCTAGCTAATTCACGCGCTACTTTTCTTGCATTGATATTTGGACTTTTGCAATTCGATTATTTCAGAAAACCTAAGATTGTATTAATTGGTTTATTAGTATTGCTAATAATAGCTTTATCATTTTCTGATTATATATTGAATGTATTTTATTCTATATTTGATCTTTCTGGCAATCATTATGTAGGTGGAAGTTCTATGGAAATGAGACTGAGGCAATTGGATATTTCCTTTTTCCTATTTTTACAAAATCCTATATTTGGTGGCGGTTTGAGTATGATTTATTATTTGATGACGGAGGTATCATTACCAGAACTTGCTGGTGCGGAATCCCAATTGTTCTATTTATTAATAGAGCGTGGGCTACTAGGAATTTGGGGATATTTATGGTTGATAATTTCAATGTGCAAATTATTACCTTCATATAGAAAGTTCAACATAACTTTTGTTGGTATTTGGGTGTTAGCTTCTTTTGTTTCACTAACTGTAGGATTATATATAAATTTTCCGATTATATTTTTGCTCATTATATATAAAAGTCAAAAGCTTAATTTATTAACAAGATAATGTTCTCTATTATTATACCTCTATACAATAAGGCTGATTATGTTGCGGAAACACTAAGATCTGTTTTGAATCAAACATATAACTATTATGAAGTAATCGTGGTGAATGATTCGTCAACAGATAATAGTTTAGAAATAGTTTCTAGTTTTCATGATAAACGGATTCATGTTTATACAAAAAAGAATGAAGGTGTATCAGCAGCACGTAATTACGGTATTATGCATGCTAAGCATGATTACATTGCTTTTCTTGATGCAGATGATATATGGGATATAGATTATTTAGAATGCCAAAAAAAAATGATTGATAAATATCCTAATGCTGGAATGTATTCTATTGCTTTCTATATGATTAAATATGGAAAAAAGGTATTTTGTAATATTTTACCAAATAAAGAGAGGGATTTTTTGATTGATGATTATTTTAAACAATCGGTAGTAAATGGTCTGTCTATTTGTTGGACTAGTTCTTTGTGTTTAAGAAAAGATATAATAAAACATATGCCGATGTTTCGTGTGGGAATAAAGCGAGGGGAGGACTTAGATCTATGGTTAAGAGTTGCTTTGGAGTATGATATAGCTTATTTAAATCAAGCTAAAGTATTTTATCGTACAGGTATGTTAGATAGCCTTTCTGCAGATTATTCTCAAAAAGGTGAATTTCCTTATTGTGAGTGGCTTAATTATAAATCTAAAAGTCCATATTATAAAAAATATGTAGCTTTAGTTATGTATATTCATGCTAAAAATGCATTCAAATATCATGATTATAGGACATGTTTAAAGGAATTAGCTCATATAAGAACTATTTGTTGGAGTTATAAATTTGCCAAATGTTTATTTTTAAGAATTTGTTCATATATGTTATTAAAAAAGTAGCATGAGAATCATGTATTTTATAAATCAAATTGAAAAGCCTGGTGGTATTCAGCGTATTATCATTAATAAGGCTAATTATTTGACAGATGTTTTTGGTTATACTGTTTATATATGTTATTTGGGAAACGAAGGGGTTGTACCAGCTTTTATGGTATCGCCAAATGTTAAGTTAGTAGCTATAAAAAATGTAACTCGAAGTTCTTCGTTTATACGAAAATTTTTTGATGTTTTTATATTACTTCGACAATTATGCAGCATAAAACGTAAATATCAATTGGATATTGTTGTTAATGCTAATACTCCCTTGCTTAGTTGGATTATTCCGTTTTTATTTAATAAGATAGTTTGTATCTTAGAACTTCATTTTTCATATGATGGTCAAAAGACAATGGATAAAAAATTGTGTGGAAAGAATTTTATTAAAAGTTTCTTTTTAGATTGTCTGCGTAGACTAGTATTCCCAAAATTTTCTAAGATTGTAGCTTTGACAGAAATTGATAAACAAAAATGGGAATATGATAATATGAAAGTAATTCCAAATTTTATTGATTCTTTACCTATTTCTAAAGCAAATTTAATAGATAAAAGGGTTATTAGCGTTGGGCGATTAAGTGAAGAAAAAGGATTTGATTTATTATTGTTGGCATGGAGTTATGTAAAATGTAATTATCCAGAATGGCATTTGGATATTTATGGTGATGGTCCATTACGAAACAAACTCCAAAAATTGATATGTGATTTGAATTTAGAGAAAGTTGTTCATTTAAGAGGATGGACTAATTGTGTTGAATCAGAATATTTACATTCTTCTTTTTATGTAATGAGTTCTTTGTATGAGGGGTTTCCAATGGTTTTATTGGAAGCTATGTCTTGGGGATTACCATGCATTAGTTTTAACATAAGTGGTGCAGCATCAATTATAAAAGATACTGAAGATGGTATGTTAGTTTCACTGCAAAATATAGATGATTTAGCTAAAGCTATTTGTTTCCTTATTGAAAATGAGGTTGTTCGTAGGAAAATGAGTGATAATGCTGTACAAAATGTGAAAAGGTTTGAGAGGGATAATATAATGAGCCAATGGAAACAGCTTTTTCAAGATTGTGTTAATAATAAAATGATAAAATGAAACCAATAGGACTTGTTACTTGTTATTTCCATCATAATTATGGAAGTATGTTGCAAGCATATGCTACAGAAATGATAATGCAGCAAATGGGATTACCATATCAGACAATAGCTTGTAAGTCTCCTATTGTTTATATGGAAGGTAATAAACTAATTTATTTTTGTAAAAAAATACTAATAGGTGATTGGAAGTTGAAATTAGGAAAGATAAAAATAGAACAAGCGAAAAGAAAACATCCTGAATTTAAACAGAACTGGAATGTGAGAGATACTTGTTTTACTGATTTTGCCAACCGTTATTTTCACATATCACCTTATTGCAGAAATCGTGAAGAACTAAAAAGGATGTCGTTAAATTATTCAGCATTTTTAGTTGGTAGTGACCAATTGTGGCGTACTGATAGTGTAGAACATGGATATTATACATTAGAATGGGTAGATGATAGTATTCGTAAGATATCTTATTCTACCAGTATAGGAGTCAAAAAAATACCATGGTTTCAGATAAAGAAGAATCGGTGCTTTATGAATCGCTTTGATTATATAGCAATGCGTGAGCAAAGTGCCTGCGAATTAGTATATAAATTGACGGGACGTAGCGTGCCTGTAGTACTTGATCCTACATTACTTTTTACTGGTGCACAATGGATGCATATACAGCAAAAGCAATCAATAATTCAGGATAAATATATTTTTTGTTATTTATTGGGAAATAATCCGTGGCAAAGGGAACTGATAAAACAAGTGAGGGACACAACAGGGATTAAAATTGTAGCGTTGCAACATATTGATGACTATATTGCTAATGATGAGGGTTTTGCTGATGAAGCTCCTTATAATATTGGGCCTTGTGAGTTTCTTAATTTGATTCGTAATGCAGAATATGTATTTACAGACTCTTTCCATTGTTCTGTTTTTTCTATTCTTTATAAAAAAAATTTTTTTACTTTCAATCGTTTTGATAAAAACGCTTTGCAAAATACAAATACACGTATTGATAACTTGCTTTGTCTTACAGGACTTTCTGAGAGACGCATTATTAAAAGCATAACTGTAGAAAAGATTATAACTTTTTCTCAAGAATTTGATAGAGTAGATGAAAAATTAGATGAATTGAGGAAACTTTCTTTGAATTATTTAGCTAATTCTTTAGCAAACTTGGAAGCAGCGTTATAATACAATGATAAAGATTGAAGATAAAAGTCTATGTTGTGGTTGTTGGGCATGTTATAGTATTTGTCCTAAACATTGTATAGAAATGCAGATGGATTCTGAAGGGTTTCATTATCCTGTAGTAGATTTGCGAAACTGCATAGATTGTGGTTTATGTGATAGGAGCTGTCCAATAAATCAGCCTTTGTTAGATGATAGACCACCCAAAAACTATGTAGTACAGCATAAAGATAGCATAATTCGCAAGGATAGTACTTCTGGTGGATTTTTTACTGCTATTTCGCAGTATGTAATAGAGAGAGGGGGAATTGTATTTGGAGCTGCATTTAATGAGGATATGGTGTTATGTCATCAATATGCTGATACATTAGAAGATTGTGGTAAATTTCGTGGATCGAAGTATTTACAAAGTTTGATTGGAGATGCTTATCTGAAAGCTAAAATATTTTTAGAAGAAGGAAAAATGGTGGTGTTTAGCGGTACACCTTGTCAAATAGCAGGATTGTATGCTTTTTTAAAATATCGCAGATATGAGAGGCTGTTAACCATAGACTTGGTATGTCATGGTGTGCCAAGTCCACGATTGGCAAATGATTATTTTGCTTATAATTCTTTGAAAAAGAATAGTCGTGTTGTTGATTATAAGAGTCGTGATAAATATTATGATTATTGTTATAGTACGGCTACGATCTTTTTTCAAGACAGAAGTAAACAATACCATAAAGGTAAAGAATCTGATTTTATGTTAGCCCTTTATTTCAAAGATATGATATCTCGGCCAAGTTGTTATGCATGTCATTTTAAAACTTTAAATAGGATAAGTGATTTTACTATATTTGACTGTTGGGACGCTCCTGCTCTATCTAAAAAATTTGATAAAAAGGGGGCAACTAATGTTTTTATACATACTCTGAATGGACGTAATGTATTTGAGGAATTGAAACAATATTTTATTTGGAATGAAGCAGATTTGGCATCTATTATTGAAAGAGATGGTGATATGATTAAGAAGAGTGTTTCAATGAATTTGAGGCGGCAAGAATTATTTGATGATCTAAATAGAGGATTTACTGTAGAAGACTTATCTAATAAATATTTGAAAAAAACGTTTTTACAGAGTTTGCTTTCTAAAATAAAACCATTGTCATATAGAATAGGTGTTTTGCAACTTTATTTGAAATTGAAAAAAATGAGATGATTAATAATTAAGTTTTATTTTGGACTTAATCATAGGTCATTATTAGAAAAATGAATCTTCTCTTTTTAATGAAATATTTTGAGGTGGGTGGGCAGGAAGTTGTAACTTCTGTTTTAGCTGAAGGCTTTGCTAAACAAGGACATAACATTGTCATTGTTTCATTTAATCCTCCAGCTCGCTTGATGAAGGAACGATTACCTGAAGATATACCATTTTACGTTCTTGATGGTTTTCATTATTCTAGAAAAAATATAAAAATGATACAGAATATATTAGAAAAGCATCGAATAAAAGTTGTTATTAATCAGTGGGGATTACCTTATCTTCCTATATTGGTTTTACGTAAAGCCTGTGGTAAACAAAATATAAAAATAGTGTCTGTTTATCACAATGATCCTGGGACAAATGCACGTCTTAAAATTGTAGAAGAGCAAATAAAACAAGTAGCAGGAAAGTGGCGCAAAATAATCTTAAAAATAAAATGGCATATATTTAGAATTGCGACAGGAGTATCTATGCATTATGTTTATAACTATAGTGATAGATATATGCTTTTGTCTCAGTCTTTTGTTTCTTCATTTAAGAGATTTGCCTATTTGACAAAAAATGATAAAGTACAGATCCTTCCTAATCCAATAACGATACCTTCTTCTGATTTTGTATTCGATTTTTTACAGAAGAGAAAAGAAGTATTATACGTTGGACGTATTGATGAAAATCAGAAAAGGATTCATAGAATAATTGATACTTGGGCTTTATTGGAGGCAAGTTTTCCTGATTGGAAGCTAATAATTGTTGGAGATGGAGTAGAAAAGAGAAATTTGGTAGAAAAAGTAATTCAGTTAAAGCTTAATAATGTTGTTTTTGAAGGGTTTCAAAATCCTTCTTTGTATTATAAGCGTGCTTCTATATTAATGTTGACATCAGAATATGAGGGATTTGGTCTTGTTGTTGTTGAAGCAATGAGTTTTGGAGTGATTCCTGTAGTATATGGAAGCTATTCTGCTGTTTATGATATCATTTCAGATGGAGTAGATGGTGTGATTTTACCTTATAATAAAAAAGGGTATGATACGGAATTTGCAACAGAAAAAATGAAAGAATTAATGTTGGATGCTGATAAACGTAATAATTTGGCACAAGCAGCCATAATAACCAGTAAAAGATATTCGGTGGAATCAATTGTAGATTCATGGAATAAATTATTTGCTAAATTGTAAAGGTTAACTTCTAATGAAAAACTCAGTTCGCTTCCTAAATCTTAATATCCTCTCTCTCACCCAAAAAGAGCTATTAGAGCAAATGGCTGAAGGTGTACTCTACACCCCCAACCTCGACCACCTAATAAAGCTTCAGCGCGACAGAGAATTTTACGACATCTACCAGCAAGCAGAATGGATAGTATGTGATAGCCAGATCCTTTATCTTGTGTCAAAATTATTAAAGCGATCCTTACCGATGGCTATTCCGGGAAGCAGTTTCTTTACGGCATTCTATAACTATTATGCCAATAATCCTAATTGTAAAATTTTTCTGTTAGGAGCAGCCGAAGGAGTTGCTAAAAAGGCGATGGAGAATATAAATGAGAGAGTAGGGAGGCAAATAGTGGTCGGTGCTCATTCACCCTCTTACGGTTTCGAGAAGAACGAACAGGAGTGTGAAGAATTGATACATATTGTCAATGAAAGTGGAGCTACTGTATTGTTGGTTGGTGCTGGTGCACCCAAGCAAGAAAAGTGGATAGCAAAATACCGTAGCCGTATGTCCGGTGTGAAATTATTTATGGCTCTTGGCGCTACCATCGACTTCGAAGCAGGTAATATAAAACGTGCTCCCAGAATATTCCAAATCTTGGCGATGGAATGGTTCTATCGCTTTCTGAAAGAACCCAAGCGACTGTTCAGACGCTATTTTATAGATGATATTCAGTTCTTTTATTATTTTGCAAAACAATTATTGGGGCTTTACAAAGATCCTTTTGCATAGTTCCCATAAACTATGTAAGGAAACAACGGGTAGGAGCAGAATGAAAGACACCAGCCAAACCATCCCATTCAATACTAATAACACTATTGCTTGCAAACGTTTCATGGAAGCAAAGATAGATGGAATTCTCATAATAATGTGTAGAAAAGTACGATTAATTTTAGTATGCCTTATTGCGATTAGCTCGTTACAGAGTCAGGCACAGGCGCTATACGGCACAACGGGACTTCTTCATGCCCCCACTGCCGAGATGCAAAAAGACAAGACATTTATGGCGGGCGGGAATGTGTTACATCTTGTTCCGTTGCAGTATCTCACTACCAATGAGATAAAATACACATTCAATTATTATCTGAACATAACCATCTTCCCTTGGCTTGAAGTGGGATATACCTGCACCATCAATTATGCAGAGCATGGTTCCACTTATTTTCCGGAACAGTCTTGGGGAAAGTACACCAATCAGGACCGTGCCTTCAATGCTCGCCTGCGGTTGTGGAAAGAAGGCTGGTGGAAGCCCTGGACTCCGCAGATAGTCCTTGGTCTGGACGATCCCACCTCGCATGAAGCATACGGTGGTGGGGCCATTAAGTTCGATGAGGACGGTATGCAGAACAATCATTTTACACGATATTATCTGGCGGCAACCAAGCATTTCAGTTTCGCCGGGGTAGGGACGCTGGGTGTTCACGCTGCATACGTGGATTACCGTGCCTGCTGGTTTCCTCATTACAGAAGGCCTGCCGCGGGTGTGAATTTCAAATTCAATCTATTGCCGGAAGACAACCTGGCGGTGAAAGCTTTGAACGGCTTGGATCTGATGGCCGAATATGACGCCCGCACAGTGAACATCGGGGCACACTATCAGCTTTGGAAAGACCACATCAACCTGATTGCCGAATTGAACAACGGGAAATATTTCTCCGGTGGCATTTACTTCAAAATCCATCTGAAATGATAAAAAAGATTATCCGATTAGGATCTTCGGAATAGATTTTACTCTACAACACTTTGAACATCGGATGTAAGGGAGATATTGTTGCAAGATTTATCGAGTCATATTTCATAGGCGTTAATTAATGAGAAACATTTTGGATATTATCATTATAAATTCTATATTCGCATAGAATTTATAACCGATATAATTATGGAAACTACAGTATTCAACCCCATACAGAGGCATTTGTTGGAAATGTTTTCTTACGATAAATCTCAGGAAGGTCTGGAAGAATTGAAAGAGGTGCTCTTTCAATATTATTCCAAACGGATGAATACAAAGTTGGATGAACTTTGGGATAAGGGAATTCTTGACCAGAAAAAGTTGGATGAAATAGCTGAAATGGATATCCATTCATTAAAATAACGTCAATGGCTAGCTGGTTCTTGGTACGAATTGTCTTATTCAAAGCATTCCTCAAAGGAGTCGTTACCATGTCTTGTGGCAATCCTTTGTGGACGGAAAGAACAAGCTCTGTGTATCCAATGAAATATTGGAGGAATATATAGAAATTCTGCAAAGACTTACCGACAATGAAACGGCGGAATATGTGGTGAAAACCATATTGAACAGTCCGTTTGTTGAATTGATAACTCCATTCTATCACTTTAATCTGATTACAGTCGATCCTGATGACAATAAGTTTGTGGATTGTGCCATTTCGGCCAATGCGCACTACATTGTTACCAACGACCATCATTATGATGTGCTGAAAGATATAGATTTTCCCAAAGTGAATGTTGTAAATATTCAGCAATTCTGTATTTATCTGTCACAAGAAAAATAATTTTTGAGTAAAAAGGAGGATTTATAGTTGGAAATAAAATAACTATAACTCCATGCATCCTGGGTGTAAAAAACCGCCATAGAGGCAGTCTCCATACAGAGGCGCTCTATGGCGGTTTCCCGTTTCCCCACGTTTACCGGGGAAAATTCCCGTTTCCGGGAAGCCGGGAGGTTACTCTTCCATTTTGAGCTTGCCCAGTTCTTTCAGGATGTGCTCCATGGCTTCTTTGTAAACCTCCGGTTTCTCCTTTTCCATCCATTTCATCAGTTTGAAGTAAGAATTTGGAGTCACAATCTTTCCGTCTCGAATTTTGGTGGCGGTGGATCGGCCTATCGCACCTTTGTCGTTCAAGTTGCTGGGGTTTAAATCGCTTCTTCGCACGGCATTACTGATGCAAGTGCTGATGATCTCAAATTTTTTTCATGTTACTAAAAATTAAATTATTAAATAATAATTTGTAAATAGCATAATCATAGCTACTTACAAAATGTCTCGGCAAAGATAGGAAATATTTATTAACAATTGCCTGTTTTTGTGAGCAACGCCCTATTTATATTTTGCGTTCCTTTGCGTTATATTTATACTAACACACAAAAGAAATGGATTATACAGAGCAGTTTATCCGGCTGAATTGCAGCTTGATGTCGGATTACAAAATGATGAAGCTGAATGCCGACATGAAATGCATGGGGCTGGGGTTATATCTTGAAACGATATTGTTTCTGCGAAAACAGCAGGAATACAAACATGATTTTAACGAACTGGATTTGCTGGCCGATCAGTGGGGAACTACCGTGGAAAATCTGCAACATCTTATTAAGGACTTCGATTTGTTTCTCATTACAGAGGACGGGTATTTCCGATGTCTGTATCTGGACGAGGTGATGGGATATCAGAGCAAACTTTCCGAGCAACGTGCCGCTGCCGGCAGTAAGGGAGGGAGAAGCAGTAAGAAAAGTACGGTGAAAGCATCTGCAAAAGCAACTGCGTCTACAGCGTCTACAATAGGAAGGGGCAGAATCAACGAAGGGAAAAACGGTGATACGTCCTGCGTGGATAATAACGGGGAAGCCTACATGAAAAGTAATGATGCGCCCTGCGTGGATAATAACGGGGAAGCCTACCTGAAAAGTGGTGATGTACCCTGCGTGAATAATAACAAGGAAATCTACATGAAAAGCGATGATACGCCCTGCATGGATCGTAACGAGGAAATCTATACGAAAAGCGATGATACACCTTGCATGGATAATAACAAGGAAGTCTACCTGAAAAGCAGTGGTGCACCTAGGATGGATAGTAAGGAGAGAATTTATATGGAAAGCAGGAATGTAGATAGTAACAAGACTGTCTGCATGGAGAGCAGCAAGCCAATCCATTCGGATTATAATAAGGAAATCTACAAGGAAAACAGCACGGAAAGCAACGTGAAAAGTAGTGCGGAAAGTATGAAAAATACGACTGCAAAAAATACAAATGAAAATTCAGTCAAAAATGTGATTCAAAGTGTTGATAATGAGTGCTATGGGAAGAATTTGCAAGCAAGCTTTAAGCAAAGCTTTATAAGAGAAGAAAAGAATAGAGGAGAGAAGAAAAACAACAATAACAAAGAAAAAGAAATAATTGCTGTTGCTGCTGTTGATAAACTTCCCCGATTTTCCGAATTGTCCGAAACGATGCCCCGATGGGAACAATGCATCAATGAAGCTTTCATTACTCAGAGTTGGCTGGAGGCTGTGGGGATGATGTCAGGTTTGAAAGAACTCTTTTTGAACAATCTTTCTTTTATTCGTGATCTGTTCAAGAAACATGTCGTGGCACAAGGAAACACAGGAGGAATCACTTCCGTGTCCGAAGCCGAAGCTTATTTCGCCAACTACATCCGCCGAGAAAGGCCCACCCGTCTTTTTCTGGAAGAAAAGCTGAAAGAAAGGAGCCGGATGCAGAATGAATCGACATCGCTCTCGCCCTACGAAACGTACAATCCGCTGACCGGCGAACGTTCGTATTGCGGAGTTCCTCTTCCTGCCGATGCACCACCGCGCCCCAACGGACGTGCCACCTGGGATAACCTGAAACAGAGCTGGATATGACGCGCGAAGAACATGCAGATTATGTGCGGTGGCTGAAAAGCCTGCCGCGCAGAAAGGACCATTTCCGTATGCCTTGTCCCGAATGTTCCGCAACGCGAAGCAATCCCAAAGATCCTTCGTTCAGTGTGCATATCACCCGTGAAGGGGGATGGGCGAAATGCTTTCATTGTGATTTCGTCATAGCGTGGAACGAGGACGAGATGTGGAAAAGAGAACAGAAACAACAAGACCGGGAACGGCAGAAACAGCAGAAGGATGCATCGCAGCACCGTAACACGTCGCAGCATCACGATGCAGCACCGCAGCACCGTAACACGTCGCAGCACCACGATACAGCATCGCAGCAACGCAACACGTCGCAGCACCACGATGCAGCATCGCAGCACCGTAACACGTCGCAGCATCACGATGCAGCACCGCAGCACCGCAACACGTCGCAGCACCATGATGTAGCACCGCAGCACCGCAACACGTCGCAGCACCACGATACAGCATCGCAGCAACGCAACACGTCGCAGCATCACGATACAGCACCGCAGCACCATAACACGTCGCAGCACCACGATGCAGCACCGCAGCACCGTAACACGTCGCAGTACCATGATGCAGCACCGCAGCACCGTAACACGTCGCAGCATCACGATACAGCATCGCAGCACCATAACACGTCGCAGTACCACGATGCAGCATCGCAGCACCATAACACGTCGCAACGCAAGCCGCACATCCCCCTGCAACCGCCTGTACATTACGTATGCCCGGTAATTAATAAAAACAAACAAATTATGAATGGAAAAATGATGGAATACATGGTCGGCAGACGAGGTATTCCGATGGACGTCCTGACAAGGATGAAGATAGAGGAACGCTTGGAATTCCTGCCGCAGACCGGCAAGGAAGAAGCCTGCATCTGCTTCCCTTACCTGGAGGACGGAGTAATGAAAAACATGAAATTCCGGGATGCCGCAAAGCATTTCAAGATGGTGAAAGGAGCCGAGCTGATTCCTTGGAACATAGACGCCATAAAAGGGAAGGAAAAGTGCTACATCACCGAAGGCGAGATAGATGCCCTCAGCCTGATAGCCGCAGGACTGGAAGAGGTGGTGTCCGTACCCAACGGAGCCGGAGGCGCGAACCTTCAGTGGCTGGACCGCTTCGTGGAGTCGCACTTCGATGACAAGACGGAAATCATCCTGGCCATGGATACCGACAAGCGCGGAGTGGAGTTGCGCAACGAACTGGTGCGCCGCCTGGGCGTGGACCGCTGCAAGGTGGTGGCCTGGGGAGAAGGCTGCAAGGATGCCAACGAGTATCTGTTGAAGTACGATCTTCCGAGGCTCCGCCAGCAGGTGGAGCAGGCGGCGGAAATCCCGTTGGAAGGAGTCTTCTGCCCCATGGACGAATGGGATACGCTGATGGATATTTATTACAACGGAATGCCGGAAGGAGCCGATACGGGACTGGAGAATCTGGACCGGCTGATTAAGTTCGAGCGTGGTTTTGTGCTCACGGTCACAGGCGTTCCCGGCAGCGGAAAAAGCGAGTTTGTGGACGAAATTGCCATGCGCCTGCTCCTGCGCCACGATTGGAAGGTGGGCTATTTCAGCCCGGAGAATACCCCGCTGGCCTATCACTACCGCAAGCTGATACGCCGCGTGGTGGGCAAGCGTTTCGAACACAAGGGGATGCCGTTGCCGGAAGCCGGACAGGCCATCCGTTACCTGGCACAGAGTGTCTTCTCCATTATGCCGAAAGAGGACTTCTCGGTAGAGAGCGTGCTCCGCATTGCCGCCCAACTGGTGAGCCGGAAAGGAGTGAAGGTGCTGGTGGTGGACCCCTTCAACCGCTTCGAGCATCAGATTCCCGACTGGGAAACGGAAACGCAGTACATCAGCCGCATCTTCGACGAGTTCTCCAATTTTGCCGTGAAGCACAAGGTGTTGCTCATTTTGGTGGCGCACCCCACCAAGTTGCGCCGCGAACCGGGAAGCAAACGCTGGCCTGTGCCCACGCTGTATGATATCAACGGCTCGGCGGCCTTTTTCAACAAGACGGATTATGGAATGGTGGTAGACCGTAACGATGAACTGGGGCAGGTGCTGGTGCGTGTGGCCAAGGTACGTTTCGACCATCTGGGCGGACCGGGAGATGCTTTTTTCGCCTTCAGCACTTACAACGGACGCTACACGCCTACCGAGGAGAGGACCTTGGATCATAATCCGCCCGAACCGAAGTGGGAGCATACCAATTTCCTGACAGAGAAGCTGAAGCCCGAACAGCAGGGCCTGGGGTTTAATGAGGGGGAATGAAGTAGTTGAATGTTGCTGTTCCTGAATAACTTGGGGATAGGAGAAGGGAGATGTCAAAACAAAAAGGACAACCCCGAAAAGTTACAGATAGTAATTATAACACGTGAAAGGATCGTATCAAGCTCTGTATGGAGTAATGATACGACCCTTTCTTTAGTCTTTTAGGATGCTCAAATTTCAGATTGTAAGTTCATGTTTTCAAAAACTGAGTTTTGACACTCGCCTTTTAGGTCTTGTAGTTACAGTCTGTAACTTCTCGGAGTCGTCATTTTATTTTGACATACCCCCTTTAAAAGTTGCTTACAAGTAGATCATGTTGCCGGCAGGCTTTACTGATTACTGGTCATTCCCCAATGATCACTGGTCATTCCTCATTAACCGCTAGCCATTAAAATCCTCTCCACCGTTCCCGTTTTATCTCCTCGCACTGCCGTCGCTGCCATGCGGGCATTATTTTCTCCAGCTCTTTCAGTTTCCATCCCTTCATAAAGCGTATCTCGT
>OFPS01000175.1_pt1 | contig 79732 bp, 97 predicted proteins | sample 1542111 | NCBI WGS metagenome assembly OFPS01 (sample SAMN04209233, study PRJEB22552) | human gut metagenome | biome: gut; material: feces | host: Homo sapiens | place: USA: Oklahoma | reverse complement strand
CCGCATTTAGGACAGTATTCAAAATGATACGTATTCATTTTATTGTTTGTATCTAGGTAATCAGTGATTTCACGATCAATCTTTTCGATTTGAAAAGATTGTAAAGCAGCGATAGTATCTTGGTTTAAATATTTTGAAGTTCTTGTCATAAGTGTAGTCTCTCTTTCGTTTACACCTATACAATAAGTCTTAAATAGACATCATTAATGTCAGTTATATTAACAAGTCACCAATGGATCTATTAAGCCTAAGTATTTTTCAATAAAAAAAGGTAATAGGATACACACATTGGAATTCACTTGTCATTTTAAGGATACGAATGAATTGATCAATGGAGAATTTAAAGAAAAAGATATTCCATCTATTTCTAGCAATTTAACTTGGGATGAAATAGAAAATGACATGGAATATGGTTCATTGGAATATGTTATTGCAGAAATCCAGTACACCTTCAAATCTGTAAACAAAAAAGAAGAATTAAACAAAGCTGAATTGGGCATCATAAAAGAACTATATGAACTATATGGTGGAAGAATGATGGTAGTTGCTTCAAGAGAAGCGAGTACTTATGAAAAATATTCTTTATACTACATGAAAGAATTGATGAAAACTTGGGTCATGAAAGGATACAGTGCCGAAGATGTGGAAAATGGAAAACGATAAAGAATAGGAGAGAATAGAAATTATGAAAAAGAAAATGTCAAAGATATTGCTTGTCTTATTGACAAGTATATTTGTTACTGGATGTTCATTGGATTTAAAGTCCGATAAACCTATAGAAAATGGAATGATTCAGGAGAATGTACAACTTAATGACATACCTGAATTCAGTAATGAGCCATATACCGTATTAAACGGGAATGTGCCTTTGTTTACGGATGAAGAAATTACAAGTACAGAAACATTTGAAGAATATTCCGATTTAGATGGATTGGGTCGGTGTAGTGTTGCTTTTGCTAATCTTCATCAAAGTATTATGCCAACAGAAGATAGAGAAAGCATTGGTATGGTAAAGCCTTCAGGATGGAAAACAGAAAAGTATGATTTTGTAGATGGAAAGTATTTATACAATCGGTGTCATTTAATCGGTTTTCAACTAGCAGGAGAGAACGCAAACGAAAAGAATTTGATTACAGGAACTCGCTTCCTAAATGTAGAAGGGATGCTTCCATTTGAAAATATGGTTGCTGATTATTTGAAAGAAACAAACAACCATGTGTTATATCGTGTTACTCCTATCTTTAAGGACAATGAATTAGTGGCAAGAGGTGTTACGATTGAAGCCTATTCTATTGAAGATCATGGAGAAGGAATTCAATTCTATGTGTATTGCTACAACAATCAACCAAAAGTAGAAATAAATTATCAGACAGGAGAGAGCAAGGAAATTGCATCTTCTTCTGAAAATGAGCCTAACGATAGTGAAAAAAGAACATTTGTCGTGAATAAGAATTCTAAAAAATTTCATGAAGAAGACTGTGCTAATGCAAATAAAATTTCTGATAAAAATAGAGAAGTCATTGAAAGTGATGTGAATTCACTGATTGAACAAGGATATGAACCTGCACAATGTTGTGTGAATGATTAAGAATATTATATATGATACGGAAATAAAAAAACTTATACCTTTATTTTCTTTGGCAAGGTATAAGTCTTATGCTAAAATCATGGTGGACAGTTTATTTAGGTAGTTCAGGTCGCTAGACCAAGGAGCGTTGAGCCTTGTTAATATAAATGTATTTTCGAGGAGTGATGCTTATGAGTACATATGAAGCATTATCAATAATGTTATCTATACTAACTCTAGTTGTTGTTCTTCTAATCGAATTGATTAAGAAAAAATGACAAATAAAAAACTACCTTAGTTTTCTCAGGACGAGGTAGTTTTTTATAAACCCTAAAATCCTGAACAGAATAATCTGTCCACTTTTTACATCTTTATTATAAGCGATAAATTGATAAATATCAATAAATTCAAAAAAGGAAGTCACTTCCTGTTTTTCTATTTGAGTGCAAAAGGTAGAAAAACTGGTAAATCAAATAAAGATTCTGTAGAATAATCGTGGAGGTATAAGTTTATGGTTTATACTATCCTGATGTACTACTGCCAATCTTTGACATATGCAAATAGATATCAATCAAATTATTCAGTTGATTATCTTATTATTGATAGTTAAAGAGTTGAAGAAGTAGTCTAACTACTTCGGTAGTAGTGCAAAAAAACAAAGAGATAGGATTGCCGTCCTATCTCTTTTCACTTGGTATTCACTACCAATCTTTGACACTATTATTATATGCTATAAACTGAAAAATGACAACAGATTTTAGATTTTATAAAACCGTAATTTTACCTGTGGTTGCACTTTTGCTTCACATCAAAATGTGCTAATATGATAATGTGGTAAATTATTGAAAAGGCAGAAAACTAATCGTTTTTTGTCTTTTTTTATTTTCAGAAAGGAGATAGTTTATAATGAAATGGTATTTTAAACGAAGGCATCCAGTTGGATGCCTCTACTTATTTATGTAGGAAAAAGTGGAACGGATGAAAACTCGAGATTCATTCGTTTCATAAAAAGGAAGTCACTTCCTATTTTTCATAAAACGAAAAAAGAAGAAAGGAGATACTTATGAAAAAAACATTTAAACGAATGGTAACTTGCATTTTTTCAGCACTTTTAACTGTAAATAGTGTAATGCCTGCCTATGCAAATGAACAACCAATTTCAGAACCATTATCTAGTACGCTTAATGTATCTGTTATTGGAAGTGGACAAGTTAAGGTTACAGAGAACGGAAATGAAACTGTTGTTACTACAGAAACTCCATTTAGCCAGTCTTATGCAGAAGGTACAAATGTAAAGATTGAAGCAATCGCTACTGAAGGAAATGTAATTGAGAATTTTACGAATAATGATGTAGCAGTACCTGAATTTGTGGCAGAACAAAACAATTTAAAGATTGAATATGTTACTGGTGTCGAAAATTCAAACTTTGTAGTTACATTCAAAGAAATTGTTTCTAGTGAAGAACAAGAAACAAATGAAAAAGTAGATACAGAACCGATTGAACAACCTGAAGCAGAAGGAGAAACTACAAAAGAAGATTCCATTGAAACGGAAGAAAAGGATAAAACAAAAGATAAAGTAGATAAAAATAGTAAACTGCTAATCAATGACGAAACCTTTATTCCAAATCGTCCTGTTAGTGCTGAAGAACAACAAATTTTAAACGATTATCAAAATGGAATGACTATGAAAGAAGAGTATATTCAAAAGCGTAAAGAAATTGTTGATAAAATTCATGCGTGGAAATATGTGGATGATAATTATTTTATTACGGCTAAATTTTATGAAGATTATGATACAGCAAATCTATTGCTAGGATTAGGTGCTTCTATTTTAATTGCCCCTGATTTTAGATACTCCGAATCTGCATCAAGCACTTATTCTTCTGATCGCAGTTTGAGTAGTCCTGTTGTTACTTATTTTGAAGAAGGTGGACATACATCTATTTCTAATGGAATAGGATCGGTTTGGGGAACTGGTGGATTTTGGAAGGTTGATGGACATGTAGCATTTTGTGGAGAAGCTATGTACGCACCACCACGAGCAGGAATGACCTTAAATTCTGCTGTAGAAGTACATGATGATAGAGTGCGAAAAGTTATTTATTATGCTTATGGATATCCAAATAATCAGGTTTCCAATACTTTTCCAAACAGAGATCAAGCTCTCTTGGCAATGAATGAATTCTTATCTGCTGTAGCTAGTGGCACTTCAATTAGTGGTTCTACTAATGGACAGCGTTATCATGTTGCATATGAATCGCTAAAAGGAATTTTAAACCTACCTAGCCCACCATCTGATTTTAAAGTATATAAAGCAAAATGCCCAGGTACTGGAGTAAGTTGGCAAGGAATTGTAACACAGAATCAAACTTTATATTGGGGACAAAATGAGCCGAAAGGAAATCTAACGATTGAAAAATCTTCTGCGAATCCTTCGATTACAGACAATAACAACTGCTATAGTTTAGAAGGTGCAGAATATGGATTGTACAATAGTGAAGCCGATGCCAATAAGGATGTTAATCGAGTAGGTACATTTAAAATCAAAGCTGATGGAAAAGCAAATACCATCAAGGACTTGAAGGCAAAAACATATTACTTGAAAGAAACGAAAGCAGGAAAAGGGTATGCGTTGGATAAAAAAGTATATTCAGTTTCTGTTACCAGTGGAAAAACAGAAGTATATAAGGTAAAAGATATTCCTCAATCTGACCCAGTGGGTATCTTATTGAAGAAGCGTGATAAGGAAACTGGACAGGATGTACCTCAAAGAGATGCTCATTTAGAAAATGCCGAATTTACTGTGAAGTATTACAAAGGGGATTATGCTGAAGGTGTTGATCCTGCCACACAGGGAGTCACAGCAGAAAGAACTTGGGTATTCAGAACAAATGAAAATGGATTTACATATTATGATGATAGTTTTAAAGTATCAGGGGATGCTTTGTATTATTCTTCTGATGGAAATCCATCAATACCAGTTGGTACTGTAACCATGCAGGAAACGAAAGCTCCTGAAGGATATAAATTGAATGATGAATTATTCGTAATAAAGCTAAAAATAGGTGGAACTAATGAAATTTTAAATACTTATCAAGAACCGATTGTTCCCGAACAAGTCATCAAAGGAAAAATCCGTATCGCCAAGAAAGATAAGGATACAGGCAAAGTCATTCAAGTAGCAGGAACAGTTTTTGATATTTACTATGATGGAAAAGTTGTTTCTTCTATGACAACAGATGAAACAGGATATGCAGTATCTGAACCATTAGCATATGGAGAATATGTCATCAAAGAAGCAAAAGCACCAAATGGATATGTCATTGATGTCAATCAAGAGGCTGTCGTAGATATTACAGCTGAAAAGACATACGATACAGAATTAAGTGATAAGCGAGTGAATGCGACCATCAATCTTGTCAAAGAAGATAAAGATACTGGTAATCGTCCTCAAGGGGATGCAACACTAACAGGTGCTGTATATGGACTATATGCTAAAGAAGATATTCTTGACCCATCTATGGATGGAACAGTTATTCATAAGAAAGATTCTTTAGTTGGAAAAATCACGACAGATAAAAATGCAAGTGGTACGATTGAAAATCTATATCTAGGGGAATATTACTGGCAAGAAATCAGTCCATCTGAAGGATATGAATTGGATGAAACAAAATATCCTTTTACTGCAAGTTATAAAGATCAAAATACAATTACTATCACAGTCGATAAGACAGTAAAAGAAACAATTCGCACAGGAGAATTTGATTTAATCAAAGTCATTACAGATGGAAGTCAGTCTGAAATCATGGTAAATGAAAAAGGTGCTGAATTTGTTGCTGTATTGAAGTCTGATTATGAAGCAAACGGAAATGATATTCAAAAAGCTCTTGAGTATGCCAAAGAAAATCGTAGTGAAAAAGAATACGCTGTATTAACTACAAACAAGAATGGTTATGCGACTTCAGGAAAACTAGCCTATGGTAAGTATGTTATCCAACAGACTAAGAAAGGCGAAAATGCTGAAGAAACAGATATTCTTGATGGAATATTTACATTTGAAGTAACAGAACTAGATGGACAAACAATCGTTAAAGGTGGAGATACTTCTGGAAATTCGCTTGAAATGGGAGATGATGGTAAGATGCACTATCACATCAACAACCGACCAAGTGATTATTTCCTAAAACTTGTTAAGATTGATGCTGAAAGTGGAAAACAAATTACATTGTCAGATGCTACATTTAAAGTAAAAGATTTATCAACTGGTAAATATGTACGACAAAAAGTGGCAGGTGTTTGGATTGATGAATTCAATACAGATAAAGATGGTTATGTTATTCTTCCGTTAAAACTAAAGAGTGGAAAGTACCAACTCGAAGAAATCAAAGCACCTTACAACTACTTGTTGAATGGTACAAGTATTCCATTTGAAATCAAAAAATCGGAAGTGACTTCCGAAGATGAAGATGGAGATGCGTATATCGTAGTTACTATGGAAGACACACGAGTAAAAGGATCTATCTCTTTTGAAAAACGAGGAGAAGTGCTAGTGGGTTCTCATGAAGATGAAAATGGTAATATCGTATTCGATTATGAAGAACAAGGACTAGAAGGCATGACAGTCACAGTGTATGCCAAAGAAGACATCATTGACCCTGCTGACGGAACGGTAATTTATAAAGCTGGTGAAGTTGTTACAACAGCAACTACCGATAAATCAGGAAAGACTCAAGTAGATAATTTATATCTTGGAAGCTATATAGTGCGTGAAACACAGGCTCCTGAAGGATTTGTGATTTCTGATAAAGAGTATGAAGTAACTCTGTCATACAAAGATGATCATACAGCAATCATTTCTGATTCTGTAACCTATTTAAATGACCGTCAAAAGGTTCATATTGACTTGAGAAAAGTGGATGAAGATAATGAAGCTAATTTACAAGGAGCTGTCTTTGGTCTATATGCTTCTGAAGATATTTATGGAGTTGAAAAATTGTCAAAAACAAACTCAAAACCATTGATTATCAAAAAAGGAACATTGATTGAAACAGCCACTTCAGATGAAAATGGACAGGTTGTATTTAACGCTGACCTTCCTCTTTCAAAATACGAAATTCGTGAATTGAAAGCCCCAATCGGATACGCTTCAAGTGATGAAGTGATTCCAGTGGATGCCACATATAAAGGGCAGGAATTACCAACTATCGAAATTGTTGCAGTATTTAAAAACAAAATTACACAAGTAGAATTCTCAAAAGTAGATGCTTCTACAAACGAAGAACTAGAAGGAGCAACTCAAATTGTTTATCCTAAAGGAAATCGTGGAGAAGTATTTGAAACTTGGGTATCCACTAAAGAACCTCATATCATCAAAGGATTAGAAGTTGGACAAACTTATATTTGGGAAGAAATTTCTGCCCCTTATGGATTTGCTCTTGCTGAAAAGATTGAATTTACTGTAAAAGACACAGGCGAAGTTCAAGTAGCAGGAACAATGAAGGATGAAATCGTATATGGACAGTTAGCTTTCGAGAAGAAAGGTAAACAGTTCACTTATACGGATATTGGTATGACGGATTTAGGAATGGTTAATACACCAGTCTTTGAAGAAATGAATATTCTAGGTGCAGAAATTACCATTTACGCAGGCGAAGATATTACATTAGGTAACGGAATCACTTATTACAAGGCAGATGAAGAAATCGACACTTTAGTAAGTGATTATGAAGCTGTACAGTCAATTAAACTTCCAGTTGGTAAATACTATTATGTTGAAACAAAAGCACCAATCGGTTTTGTGAAGAATGAAGAAAAACATTATTTTGAAGTTGTAGATAATCAAATCAATGAACTTCAAGTAATCGAATCTACATTGAAGAACGAACGACCAGTGTATAACATCAATATGACAAAACAGATGGAATTCTCTGATACAGCTATGAACAAAGAAGCCTACAAGGATGTTGTATTTGGAATCTACACTCGTGATGATACATACGATTGGAAAGGTAATGTAGCAATCGAACCTGATACATTGCTTGCAACATCAGGAATTGATGAAGAAGGTCATTTAGTTCATACCCCTGAACTTCCAGTAGGAAATTACTACTTGAAGGAACTTCAAACAAATTCTGCATATAAATTAGATGAAAATGAATATGATTTTAGTATCGACCAATCTAATGAAAAAGCAGTGATTGTACCAATCAATGAAGGAAAACCTATCATCAATAAATTGAAAGAATACTATGTTCTTGTCAATAAAGTAGATGAAAACACAATGAAGAACATCATCAGTAAGGAATTTGAATTCACATCTTTCACAGATGCAGAATGTAAAAATCCTATCGAAACAAAACAGGCAAACACAAAAGATGGAACTGTTAAGTTTGTATTGAACTACGGAACAACATATATCAAGGAAACGAAAGCCCCTCTAGGTTATTCGTTAAGCCCTGAAGTTGTCAAAGTTGAAGTCAATGATGATGGATTGTTTGTCAATGGTAAGAAGGTAGAACGAAGTGAAGACTTGTTGTATTCTATCATCTACAAAGACAGCTTACTTCCAGTTATTCAAACAGGAGCAGGTAGTGATTCTATGCTGTTTATCGTTGCAGGACTTGGAGTTCTAGTATCTTTAATCGGTATCTTGGAATACAGAAGAAGAAACAAAAACAAGAAGTCTGAAAATAAATCAGAATAAAGAATTGTATAAAAATCTATCTCACAAAAAATAAAATCTCTGATAGTTCACAGTGAGATAGAAAATAAAGTATAATGATTTATCTTCCTGAAGCCCTTGCGTAAAAACAAGGGCTTCAAATAAAAGGTATCAAAGCAATTTGATGCTTTTTATTTGAAAAATAGGAAGTGACTTCCTAAAAATAGAAAGAAGGAAAATGATGGACAATAAAATAAATTTTTATGGATTTGAAACGGGTGTACTTTTAGAAAAATTGGATAAAGAGTTTGATCATTATGCTTGCAATAATAAAGAATTGAATTATGGATTCTATAACGAAAATAATGGTTTCTTTTTGGAAAAGGATTATAAAGAAAACCTAAAGTATATTCGTGATTATGTAGATCAGGGAGTGGATGGAACATATGGAGTTATTTCTTTTCAAGGAAGCGTTGAAATAGGAGGAGAAGATTATAAGAACATAAAAGACAACGATTGTGATTTAACAAATATGGATTATTCATTCTTTAAAGATTTATCAAGTATTGAATATTCTGTATGCAAAAAGGATGGGAAATTAGTAGAGAATTTTTTGGAAGATGAAATTAAGAAATTAGTTGCATCAAAAATAGAAAAAGATTGTCCAGTGGATATGCTCCATCTTACAGATCGAGCAAAATATTGTTTGAAAGCAAGTGGAATTACAACTTTAAAAGGATTATTGAAAACACCTTTATACGATATGAAAAATCTAAAAAACATTGGGAAGAAAGGGTATCCTTCTATAAGAGGAGAACTTAATCGAATTTGTTATGACATTCAATTTAATAAAGAACAAGATAGAATAAATAAATTTATAGAAATTGAAGAAGAAATGGATGAAATTGAAAAATAGGAAGTCACTTCCTATTTTTGCAGAAAGCATGAAAATGCTATCTGTTAGAGTGCATAGAAATTTGTTATAATAGGGATATGAAAGAAGGTGGTTTAATGAAAAAATATACAGCAAATGTTTTTGTTAAAGACGAATTAAAAGAAATCACAAATCGTGAAAAAGATAAACCACAACGCATTATTGGAGAAGAATTGAAAGACTATTTATTTGAATCAGAAGATACCAAAGTCTGTATTTTATATGGATTGCGAAGAACTGGAAAAACAACTTTAATGTTGCAAACGATTTCTGAATTAACGCAAGATGAATTTGAAAAAAGTGCATATATCGAAGTAAGCAATAGAGATACCATATCTTCTTTATATAGTGATCTTGATAGATTGAAAGAAGAAGGATACAAGTATATTTTCATTGATGAAGTCACTTCATTGGATAACTTTATTTCCATGTCTTCCTTATTTCCTGATGTATATGTTAGAAAGGGGTTGAGAATTGTTCTGACAGGAACAGATTCTCTAGGCTTTTTCTTATCTTCTTCTCGTGAACTTTATGACAGAGCTAGATATATTCATACAACATATATTCCTTTTTATGAATTTAAACATTTGTTTCCTAATAAAAATATTGATGAATTCATTGAATATGGTGGTACTTTGATTCCTGAATATAATGAAGATTATCCGTTCTATAATGGAAAAAATGCAGAGCAATATGTGGACTCTGCGATTGCACAGAACATTCAGCATTCTTTAGAAAACTATGAAGAAGGCAGTAAATTTCGTTCTTTGATAAATTTATATAATCAAGATAAACTGACTAATGCTATCAATCGTGTTGTACAAAATAGAAACCATCAGTTTTCTATCAGGGTAATTCAAAGTACATTTAAACCTTCTGATTATAACTCTGTTAGAGATATAATGACTACTCGTGTTAAGAAAAATATCGAACCTAACACAGATATTCTAAACAAAATAGATTCAAGCACCATTGTTGAACCATTGAAAAAACAACTTCATATTTATGATGCAAGAAAAGATGAAATACTAACAGATTCTGAAGTCTATGAGATAGAACAATATTTACGAAAACTAGAAATTGTAGATTCCTATACTGTTGAATCAGGTGACTTTAATATTTCGCCAGTAGAAAACAATATTATTACACAGTCAGGGTTGCGATACAGTCAGTGCAAGGAATTGTTGAAGATTTTAGAAAATCACAATACTTTCCGATTAGGAACAGATAAAGAACAAAATTTAATTGTTTCAACGATTGATAACAATGTAAAAGGAAAGATATTAGAAGAATTGACAATTTATAATGTCCAACAATCTTTGGATGCTGAAAAATATGAAGTATTTCAACTCTCTTATCCACCAATGCCGAGTGAAGGAGTTACAGAAGGAGAAATTGATTTAGTTATTAAAGATAAAGAATTATACACTGTAGAATTATTTGAAATCAAACACAGTTCTGAAATCGTACCAAGTCAGTACAAACATATGATTGACCCTGCAAAAATGAAATACTTTGAAAAAAGAGGATTAGAGGTAACAGGAAGAACAGTGTTATATATGGGAAAAACACAAGGACAAGAAATTGAAGGTGTGAAATATAAAAACATATCTGAATATCTTGATGAATTAAAAGTATATGATCGTAATTATCAGAAGATGCTTCTAGCACGAAAAGAATGTATAAAAAATGTAGAAGATGAATATGATGATAATGATTCATTGGATACAAAAGGTTAAATGCAAAGTGGAGAGTAATCTTCACTTTTTTCAAAAATAGGAAGTCACTTCCTATTTTTGTAGAGAGCATGAAAATGCTATCTATTAGGGTGCATATAAATCTGTTATAATAATAGTATGAAAGAAGGTGCTGAAATGTCTATATACAGAACAAATGTTAGATTTGGAGTATCTTTACAAAATAGAGCGAAATCTGTAAGTTCATTAAACACAAGATATTTACTGAATGATTTGAACAAATATCTGTACTCTGATTTATCAGTGAATACACCTTATTATGGTAAAGTTTGTGCGTTATATGGTTTGCGAAGAACTGGGAAGACTACTATGATGTTACAATCTATTTTAGGTATGACAAATGAGCAATTTAATAAAACTGCATGGATAGATGTAACAGAAGAAGACAACATGGCAAGTTTGTATCTAGATTTACAAAAATTAAATGAACAGGGATATAAATATATTTTCATTGATGAAATTACCAAAGTAGAACAATTTGTAAGAGTATCTTCTTTACTATCAGATGAGTTTGCTATATCAGGTATTCATATTGTATTAACAGGAACAGATTCATTAGGTATTTATTTAAGCCAAAGAGGAGAGTTGTTTGATCGTTCAATTTCAATTCATACAACTTATATTCCATATTATGAATATACGCATTTATTTCCAAATGCCACTGCTGAAGATTATATTGTGGAAGGTGGATTGTTGTCAAAAAGTGGAATTAACTATAATAGAGATGAAAATTTTAAAGAATATGTTGATTCAGCTATTGCAGAAAATATTCAACATTCCTTGTCTAAATTAAAAGATAAAGGAGATTTAGGTGCTTTATATTTAATTCATAGTCGAGGAGAATTAACAAATGTTATCAATCGAGTTATCGAAGATAAGAACCATGAATTTTTACTTGATGCAATTTTGAAAAATTTTGAATCTCATGATATTGGAGTTTTGCATCACTATATATCGGATGTTAAAGACAATGATATATTATCCTATAGTGCTGATATGAATGTAGAAAATCTATCAGAGCAAATAAAAAAGGATTTAAAGATTTTAAATTACAATGAATTAAAGTATGGCTTAACAGAAAATGAACTTGCACAGATAGAAAATTATTTGTATGAGTTGGATTTTTTTGATGATGTTAAATATTGTACAGTTAGCAAAGAATTTTCAATTTCTGATAATCCTGTCGTTGTTCAACCTTGCATTCGTTATAATCAGGCAAAATCAGCATTAAAAGCGTTGTATAATGACCCTAAATTCGTTAAGTTGAGTGGAGATAAACAAGAGTTCATTTATAACAAATTGTTATCTGATATTAAAGGAAGAATGTTAGAAGAAATTGTTCTCTTAAATGTAACTAGAAGTTTATCTGATTGCTTTGTTTCTCAATTTAGATTTTATGAGTATAGAAAATCTCCATTTAAAAATGGCGAATATGATATGGTTATTCGTAACAAAAAGAATGAAACATTCATTTTTGAAATTAAACATTCTTCTGAAGTTGAATACAATAAACAAACAAAACATTTGCTAGATACTGAAAAACTTGATTGGTTAAAAGAAAATGGTTTTAAAGTAAAAGAAAAAGTTGTTTTATATAATGGAAAGACTTTAGATAAAGATGATAATGGGGTTATATATCTTAATGTTTCAGAATTCCTTGAAGAACTGAAAGTATATGACCGTAATTATTTGTATAATAAGAATGGCATTACTGATGGAAACGAAGACAATGATGCAGTCAATATAAGTATTGAAGATGATTTTGAAGATAGAGATATTTAAGTGGAGAGTAATCTTCACTTTTTTCAAAAATAGGAAGTGACTTCCTATTTTGAATAAAATGCAATTTTAAAATTAGTTTGCAAATATAAATTACTGTGCTATACTCTAATCGAAGAGAACATCTTCATTATCATTCATATGAGGTTTGTCCTTTGCAGTTGAAGTACAAGACAAGAGGCAAATCTCGAATCTTTAAGGTGCTTCGCTACCATGCCTGTATAATGCAGGATAGTCAAACGACTAAAAGGCGAATAATCTATTCGGGTGCTTCGCTACCATGCCTATTCATAATTTAACGAATAGGATAGCAAACAGCTAAAAGGCGAATACAAAGTCATGTATAGGTACATGGCTTTTTTTCATGTTTGGGGGTGCTTGTATGAGCGAAAAACTAGATTTCTATGAAGTGAATGTTGATTATGTAAAATATTTAAAACAATTCGATTCTCGAATACCTAATGTGGAGTATCAGAATAGAAATAAATTTTTGTGTGGTACTTTATTTAAAATCAATGGATTGAATTATTTTGCTCCTGTATCCTCATTTAACATAAAACAAAGTTCAAATTATGTCATTGAAGTAGGAAATGTACCAGTGGGAAGTGTTCGTTATTCTTTTATGTTTCCTGTGCCTGATGCAGAAATTAAACAAAAAGTGATAAACAACGAAAGTGATTATCAATACAGATTTCTGCTAAGACAAGAATTAAAATATTGTAACAAGAATAGAGAAGTCATTCAAAGTAAAGCAAAAGCAATCTATCACAAGGCATTGGATAAGAATACGACATATCATCAGTTCTGTTGTGATTTTCAATTATTGGAAAAAAAGTGTAAAGAATGGATTTATGATAAAACCATAGAGAAACATGAAAAAGGGATTCCCATGTATAAGTTTTCCTTTCAAGAGAAAATGACATTGTTAGAACTTACGAAAGACAGACATATGATTGAGTTATTAGCTGTAGATCATAATGAAGTTATTAAAAATAAAGCAACAGATAAACTTAAAAAGATAGATGAAGCTACTAAGAAAGTATCTCCAGTTCATGAACTTTTGAAGCAGAAAGAAACAGTACCCCATAAAATTTATTTTACTGATTATCAGACAACAGTTCGATTGGAATTGATAAAAGATAGTATTTGCTATTACAAGAATGAGTTGAATAATTCAATCTATGCATTGGAACGAAAAGATGCTCATTTACCTCAAGTGATGCAGAGAATGTTAGAACCATATCTAAAGGCAAATGAAAAGAATACCAATGTATATGTTCTAACAGACAGTGACCTAGCTAATAGCAATTATCATAGTCTTTTGATTGAATATCAGAATTATCCTGAACGGTTTGATTATGTGCGAAAAGGAATAGTTACTTCCAGTCAAAAAACAGCAATTATGGAAAATGAAAATCAATTTAATAAGACAGATGAATTTGATGAAATTGAAAAATAGGAAGTGACTTCCTATTTTTAGAAATGGAGAAAATATATGGAATATCATTATTTTACGATTGAAGATATAGAAATGCTTACATTTAATGGAATCCCTCATTTGCATAATCATCTTAATTATTTGATACATACCGATAAAGATCAAAAATTTACGAATGAGGATTCTGTGAGAAATGTATCCTTTATATTTGATAATGAAGGAAATTCAAAAGCATTGAGATGGACAGATGATTTAGAAAAAAGGATAGAATTAAAAAAGTATGTTTTTCGTTATATTAGAGATTTATATAAGCGATTGTTTTATGCAAGGGTTGAATGCCCTAGAAGAGATGTCCATAATTGGAATAAGGAAATGGTTGCAGAAATGTTTGGCATCATTCGAGAAATGAAGAAAGAAAAATATTATCCATTATTTGTACAAATACACGACGATCAACCAAATTTATTCTGTCATTTTCATGTCATTTGTTTTTATGATAGAAGTAAGAAAGTGGAAGGAGAATAAACAATGAAGATAGTATTTACAGGATTGGGATTGGTTTGTTGTGGATGTGCGATATGGAATATCTATAAATTAGATGTGAAGAAACGAGAGCATCATATATCCTATGAAACATATCGTGAAAAGACAAGACAATGGATTGTGGTAACAATCGTGGGTGTCGTATTGATTGGTTTCTTTGGTATATAAAATAGAAAGAGGTTGGCGAGATGAATTTAAAAACACTTTATGAATTGAAGGAAGTACTTGATTTCTGTGGGTATCATGACACTATAGTGGAAGATATGACAAACAGGGGAATCGACCTTGAATCTTTGGAAGATAAAGTAAACCACGAACAAAAGGAAATCGAGGAGAATGTATATCCAAATCTTCATGGAACAGAGCTATTAAACAAAGAAAATATATCTTTACTAGGAGAAGAAATACTACAGTATTTTGAAAAGACTTTGGAAGAATGGGATAAAGGTATTATTGATTATGATAAGAATACGAACCAATTATTCCATAATGAAGGAAAGATATTCAGCAGTGATGTTATTGCATGGTATGAAGGTGGAAGAACTACAGAAGATTTAGTCAAAGAATACAGTGATGAAAAAGAGGTGGAAGAAGATAGGGAACATCAGATTCTCTTGTTATTGGGTCACGCTGTGCATTTAGGTTGGAATATAAAGCATGATGATGAAGGTATTTACTTCCATAAAACAGCACCAAATGGTTTAGAACTTGGTGTACACTTTGATGCTGTCCATGAACAGGAAAGTGTTGAAGAATTTCTTGATGCAATTTATGAGTATGGAAATGAATATAGTGTAGCTGAAGAATTGAGTTATTATGCAAATGTAGAGCATTATGGACAAGGACTTGTTTTAGATGATGTGATTGATGATTTGAAGTGGTTTAAAGATGAAGTTTTAGAAGTACATACTTTTTTGGAAAACTATCATCAGGAACTTTCACAAAAAGAAAATGAAACGATAGAGATGGAGTTAGAAGAAATCGACAAGGAGTTATGAGAATGAATAATGAAAGTGAAATGACAGGAAAGGATTTAAAAGGAATTCTACAATCATTAAAGTCGGATGAAGAATTAGTGATAGATGATGAAGGCATTAGAATTATTAAGAAAGAAGATTAGGTATGAAGATAGATGTTGTTGGAATTCGATTAGTAAAGGAGCGAGAAATCGACTATGATAAGCCAATTAAGAAACCAATAGATACTGTGAATTTTGTTTTAGAAGAGATGCAGGACTTGGATAGAGAAATGTGCATGACATTAAATTTAGATGCAAATAATTGTGTGTTAAATGCTCATATTGTATCTGTTGGTGGTTTAGATAGTTCGATAGTAGATGTAAAAAGCGTGATGAAATCGGCATTGTTGTCAAATGCTTGTGGAATTATTATGTATCATAATCATCCATCAGGAAACAGCACACCAAGTCAAGAAGATTTTCAAATTACTGAAAAAATTAAAAGAGCCTGTGAGATTATGGACATTCAATTTTTAGATCATATCATCATTGGAAAAGAAAACTATTATTCAATTCGTGGCGAATATACGAAACCATACGATACTTCAAAGCGAAAAGCTGAAAAAATAACAAGAGTATTAACGATTCAGTCTTCGGATTTAGATGTGTCGAAAAAGGTGTATGCAGATAAAGATAGATGTAATTATCAAGAGGCATTACCAATTTATAGGCGATTATTTGATGATTATAATCGAATGAAAGAAACAGATTATTCATCTTTCTTTTGGGGCTTTTCCAAATTAAAAACAAAAGATATGGATAAGGCAATTGAAAGAGCCTGTCATATGATAGGAAAAGAAACAGATGATTCTAAAATTTATGTACTGGATATTCCTAGTGAACTTTGTTTAGAAACTGACTTTTATAATTTTGCTGATGAAATCTATGCGTATCAATATCCAAATGAAATGGAAAGTATATGGAATTCAATTTATGAAAAAAGAAATTCTGAACGGCAAGTGATTTTTCCGTATATTGAACCATCTATGATCGTTGGAGAAATTAAGCAAGGTAAATTTATTGAATTCAATCATGAAGAACAAAATTTAGAACTAGATGAAATTGAAAAATAGGAAGTGACTTCCTATTTTTTAGAAAGAGGTATATCATGACAATATTGGGATTTTTACAAGGTAAAGAAAAAGACAATAAAGGAAGATACTTATTTGATTATTGGGAAGCTGATAACCAATGGCTAGAAGAAACACATAATTACATACAATGGATGTTTCCATTAGATAAAAGGAGTTTTCATCATCCATTTGTCGCTCCTGCTCTAAAAGAGTATGAATTAGAAATGGCGAAACAGGATGAGATTATTCAGTATAATATGATAATGTCTTTTCAAAGAATGTTAGAATTCTATGGATTAAGATTAAATGAAGTAGAAAACAAAATTGAAAAAAATAATTCTTTTGAGGAAAGAAGCAAGGTATGGTTAGTTGTAAAAAATCACAACCACTTACGATTGACAAGGATTATTAAAAGTTTGCGATTATTTGGGTTGGAAACATATGCAGAAATGCTATTGGATTTTTTGATTGAGTTAGTAAGTGAAGTAGATTGTTTTACAAAAATAACTCGATCAATATGGATGGAGCTAAAGATAAGAAAGTAAGTTGAATTTCCTTATTTTTGCATTTTCATTTCACAAAGAAAGTGCTAAAATGAGTATAGTAGAATTCGTGTGAAAACTATAAAGTAAATCAAAATGTACTTACAAAAAATAGTAGGTGCTTTTTTTATTGGAGTCATCAGAAATGGTGGCTCTTTTCTTTTATGCAAAGAAAGGTGGTTTCTCTATGAAAAATCAGAGTTATCTCTCTGTATATAAATGCAATGAATTTAGAGTGGTAAGTAATGAGTTTATTGGTCGTATTGAAGATACACCTGAAAACATTTCAGCTTTTGTCGTATCGGCTGATTTTAATTCCAATTACGCATTAGTGGATGATATGGATACTGTTAAAGTATTTACCATTGGTAATTTCTTGGATTTAGTACCTGATACAGAGTATTTAGAAAAGGAATTAAGACCAGTCTTGTTACAGATGCAATTTGGAGAAATAGAAATACCTGAAGTAAGATATGAAGCTATAAAAAAGAGTTTGGAAGAGTTTTTAGGAGAAAAAGGATTGTCTTCTCCAATTAGTGATTTTTTAGATGATAAACTTCGTTCTAATCGACAACTAAAAACACAACGAGGAGCAAGAAAATTTTATAGTGATGCCAACAAACAACGAATGGAGTATGCGAAAAAAAGAAGCGAAGCAATTAAAGAATATAATACATTAGTTAAAGAGGGGAAAATTATTCCCAAAACGCTGATAGAAAGAACTTTAGATAAAGCACAAGGGCATTCCGATAATCCATCCGTTCAGGCAGCTAGAAGAATAGCAGAAAAAAGAGGATATGATTGGAGAACAGGAGAAAGACTTGAGAATGCAAAAATAGATAATGTTCAAATTGTGCAACTGGAAGTCTATAAAACTGGAGAGTTAAAAGGGTATGCTGATTTCTCTGTTGAAATTGGAGATGGCAAAGTTGAAGGATTGTATCGTATCTATGACCCTGAAAACGGCAAAGAACAAACGATTGTAAGTTTCGATAACGGATATTCATCCAAAGAAATCATTGATACCTATTCCAATACAATAGAAACAGAACTGAAACTTGCTACAGAGGATACTTATCATAGCATGATTAAAGCAGATAAAAACTTTGATGAAATAGAACAAGATGATTTCGACCATGATGATATAGAAATTTAAAAAAACTATATAAAAGGGAAGACCAAAGTCCTAACTTCTTGAGTTTTTTAGAAAATTCAAGATAAGAAAATGTGAGTCTAAAGCCTATATGACTGATGATTCACAACCTGTAATTTTGTACAGGTACTAAACATACTAAAAATAAAAAAAGGAAGTCACTTCCTTTTTTTGAAAGAAGGTGGAGTAAATGGAACAAATGGGATTGTTTGATTTTTTGGATGAACAAGAACTAGAAAAGCCCAAAGATGTCTATTATATATCTAAGGAAGATTTAGAAAGTCAATTCATTGATGGTTATACACTTGGCTATCATTATGAATGGACTGTACAAAAGCCGAATTATAAGGGAGAAAACTTTATAGGGCTTTTACCAAACAATCGTGTTTATAAAAATGGGTTCATTTATCAATTTAAAACAGAGAAAGAAGCAAAACAACTGATTGTGGATACATATCAAAAACGGAAAGACTCTTTTGACAGAATGAAAGCTGATAAAGAAAGTTATCCTGTTGTTGAATATGACAACAAACCAAGAGTTAGAAAAAATCTATATTTGCTAACAGAACCAGTGAAACAACATGATGGTAGTCAAATGATATTTTCAGAACATTGGTATAGTGGTTTGAATGGATATTTCTATACTCTTACTCTACCTTATGAAGATAAGATGGATTTACAAGGTAGAATCTTATATCAAAAAGATAAGATTGAGAATGTGTCATGGTATATCAATCGTGATCTAAAAGATAAAAGAAAAGCACCTATCTTTTATACATATATCCAAGAACTTATGGAAAGATGTGATTATCTTGTCAATGAGTTAGGATACAACAATCCTGAATATATGGCGACATTGCCTGATTTAGAAATGCTAGAACAAATGTATGAAAAACACGAAAAAGAGCGTGAAATATATTTAAAAGAGCATCCAATAGTGAAACAGAAAATGGATGTAGAATATGAAGAAATTGAAGAAGATTTAGACGAAATGGATATGGAAATATAAAACATATCTTAGAAAGTAGAGGAATATGAGAAAAGATAGAGTTTGGATGAAATTTAAGAAAGAGGATTTTAATCAGTTAATGGGAGTCTTATCAAAACAAATGGAAAGATACTCGGAAATAGAAGCACAGAATCTAAACTTAAAAGCAGATATAAAAGATGAAAAAGAATGTTTACTGGATTTACAAAATAAAATTTGGAGATACTCTCATTTTGAAAAAGAAAGTGAACTGATAACTATGGATATGTTTCCATCCGAGGTTAAAAATTTATTTTGGACATTTTTGTTAAATTCATTCCATGAGCATGATTATACAAATGAATCCTATTTTGATGAATATTCAAAGAAACATGAAAAATGTATTTATAAAGGAAACAAGTTATCAAAAGGAGCAATTCAAGAATTATATAACATGAATAGGGTTGGATATGATTGGTTGATTTGTAACAAAGATGGAAGAATTTTCTTTGCAGATCATGGATTATATCCTTTGGAAAAAGGCGATAAAGTTTGGAATAATAATGAAATTGATGGATACAGTGTTTCAGCATTCGTGGAAGATAAGAAAAAGCGTTATAAATCACTTGTATCATGGGAAGATGAACAACCATTTGATATTTATGAATTTTTACTTACACAAGATATAGAAATGTGATTACTTGGTCGCATTTCTTTTTTTACATAGTAAGGAAAAAGAAAGTAGGTGGAGAAATGTTAGAAAAAACAGTATTACAGCAATTACAAGAAATATTTCCTATGGAAGTAAATCGTGAGGAAGCTGATGCAGGAGAAAAGATTCGATTACGAAATGATGAACAAAAAGTAGAGATAGATTTCATTCTTGATGGACACTTGGAACAAGGGTATGGGTATAAGAATTTTAAAGCCTATAATCGTGATGTCTATGAAACCAGTTATATTTCTGAATATGGATATGAGGAATATAAGAAACAAATCCAAGAGGCGATTAACCACTATAATAAAAATGAATTCACTCTTGAAGAATTGGCAGATAGCGTAAAAGAAGCAGAAAAAGACAATGGATATAGCCATAAGGACTTCTTGGTACTTACTAATTATCAGGAAGAAATTTCCAGTCATTTATTTGATGCTGTTGATTGGCAGTATCCTGACACCTTATTTGATGAATGGATAGATGGTAATGAAATCAATAAGATAGGGAATAAGTACATTTTCACAGCAGGTATGGAATTAAATGATTTCTTAAAAATGGAATATCTAAAAGACTTTCAACAAGGTAATGTAAATATCCTTGGAGTAGATGGCAAGAAATATATTAGTTTAGAAGATTTGGTAAATTTTGATGTAGATAGATATTCTGAAAAATGTTTGAATGTCGTTTATGAAAATGAAAAAAGGGAATCTCAAATGCAGGAAAAAAATCATGCAATTTCATTTCAATTTGGAATTCGTGAATAAGAAATATAAAAATGCAGATGTTGTTTTAAAAGTATGGGCAACAGAAATATGTAGAGAGCAAGGATTGAGTGATTATTATCCTGTACAGGATGTAAAAGATGCATTTAAGACAATGGAATATATTGATGAAAAAGAAGCTGTAGAAATCGTTTTAAACGATTCAGAAGAAACACTTATTTATCACAAGAGTCCTGAAGAAGAATATTTCACAAGAGAAGCATTAAAACATGAAACAATCAATTTTGATAAAGAAAGTGAAATAGAAGAGGACTTAGATGAACTTGAAAAATAGGAGATAGAAAAACATGAAGGATACATATGATTTTACTTATGCACAAGATTTAAGACATTTTATAGGATTATTGTTGGATGATTATTGTCCGACACAGTTAAAAATCTTTGATTCAGACATTGTATATGATGTGATAAAAGATTTAAAGCAATTCAAAATGAAATTGACAGGAAATCGAATTTTTGGTGACTGCTGTTTGGAGTGTAATGCATTACTCAATAAAGATTTAGAACAGCTAAAAGAAGATTTATCATATACGGATATGGATGAACTTAGTGAAGAAGAAAAAGAAATCGTAAAAGAATTTTTAGATTCGTATAAGGGTAATTATAATTTGATTGAATTTGATTGTAATGGACAATGTAGCACGATTTGGATACGAGATAATTTAACAGATAGTGAACTAGAGGCTTGTCAAATTATTGATAAGCATTTTGATGTGTTTAAAAATTTAGAAGATCGAGTAGATATTGAATTGTTTGGTATTCGGAAGGAAGAAATATCTACAGAAATGAATGAAATCGAAGAAGATTTAGATGAAATTGAAATGTAGGTGGTTAAAATGGAGAAAAGATTGACATCCAGTAATAAACGAATTGTTGAATTTTGTGGTTTAATGGAAAGTGAAGACTTGTTAAAGTTTATTGGTAGAAATCAATCTGTTTTAGAAACTTCTAGTTGGGGTGGTAAGGGAATTGACCAAGAAAAAACAAGGCAGTTACTTAATGAATATTTAGAACCTTATCAATTTGAAATAACTAAGGATTATACTACTCCTAATAATATTGGAAATAATCATTTATATTATATTCAAGATAAAGATGTGTTAGATGATATAGAAACTTTAATTGGTAGAATTGCTATCAATAATTTAATGGGATATGCAGTTGCTATTTATCAAGAAGATATGGATGGAAAAAGAATTGGAAAATCTTATCTTGAAATTACAGCAAGGGGTGTAAAAGAAGCACCAAACGAAAAATGGATTGGTTGGAATCAATATATTCAAGATAATCATTTAAATTGGAATTTAAATGATTTAGAAAAAGAACGAGAAATTCGTTTTATCATTCGTCAATGTATCGAGGAAGAAATTTTACAAGTTGAAAATGGATATATCATGGTTATACGAGAAAGTGCAGATGGAAGTACTGTGTGGTATCCTACAACTTATGAACAGGTTATTGAAGATTTAAAAAATGAAAGGCAATTTCAAGTATTTAGAGATGCCTTGTATAGAAGACAAGTTTTATCTCATCAAATTGATAAACAAATGGAAGCATCCAAGGATACATTGCAACAGGTTGATAAATCGAAAGAAAAGCAAGAATCAGAAAATAGAAAACAAGTGTTTCAGCAATCCTTAAAGGATATGCAGGAAGTTTACGATAAAATTGTAAAATTCAATAAAGAACATAAAGCACCACTTGGTACTGAAAAATATGAGTATGAGCTTTATGTGTATATGAAACAAAATGGATTGAATGTCCATCTTGCTGAAGAGTATGAAAATGGAGAATTTCTCAAAGACTTTGACTATGGACTCGTAACAGGAACGATTTATGGGTATCCTGATAAAGAATTAAGATTATCTGAGGATTTTGAAATTTGGAGTAAAGATGGAGAATACTTTGGAGCATATTCTAAAAAGGATATCATGGATAAATTAGATGGTTTAAATGCTGAAAAACAAAAAACACTATTAATTAATCCGAATGATTATGGAAAGATTATTCAAGATATGGTAAAAGTGGCGAAAGCCTCTGATAATCATACATGGTTTTTAGAGCCTGAAGAATTCTTAGATAAAACATATGCACAGGAAGACTTAGACGAACTCTCTCGTGACCTTCAATCAATCAAAGAAGCAGGAGTACATGATATGTATTCTATTGTTGAAATGTGGGATGATTGGAAAGAGGCAGATGAGCATGGCGAACCAGTTGCCACTTTTCATGGAGCATTTCTTGATTTATTTGCAAAAGAGAAATCTCAAAGCATAGATAAAAATCTAATTTCATTTAATAGTTGTACATTTGAAATCAATTTAGATTCAAAAGACAATGGAGAAGGTTGTTTAAAATGGCATAATTATTTTCTCACAGATATTCACAATAAGGATCATTTTTACATCATTCAAATCGTACAAGAAACCGGAAAGGAAGAACCAAGGTTTTCGTTAGAAAAGTTTGAAAAAGAAGAAGGTAGCAAACTGTATCTTGGAGAATGGGTGGAACTAGAAGATGTAATCAAAAATTCATCAGAAATTGAAATGGTACAAAATAAGCTAATTGAATTAAGTGATAAAGAGATTGGCATACAAAATGAAGAAATTAAAAATATAGAAGATGATTTTGAAGAATTGGATGAAGTTGAAAAATAGGAAGTGACTTCCTATTTTTTTATTTGGAAGAAGGTGTTAATGAATGACAAAGATAGATACATTGAGAAAAATCAATAAGAATATTGTTCATGAAGATGGTACGATTACTTCTTTTGATAAACAGTTGATTCAGTTGATGAGTGGTATCTATGATACACGATACCCATTGATAGTTGCAGACAGTACACACTCACTGGATTACATAGAAGATTTTGCTACAGATAATCCATTAGTCATGAATGTATCAACAGTTATTAAACTTAGAGAAAAGCATGATATAGGGTATGAGTTTGTCAGTAACTGTGAAATGTATTTAAAAGAAAGCGTGTTGGCATTTGATAGTTACCAACACGATACAAGTAAGATTATTTTATTAGATGAAGTAGATGATGATGGATTTCCAATGATTGCAATCTGTAGAGAAAACAAAGATATGGGTGGAAATCTTCTGTTGAATGAAATTACATCCATTTACGAAAAAGAAAAATTAGAACAATTATTAAATCGTTCATATGAGAATGATAAAACTTTTTACACAAACAAAAAAACAGAGCAATATGTAAAATCTAGAGGACTCCAATTGTCCAAAGGTCTTACATATGCCCTGTCTAATTATTATACTAGGGCAAGTTTCAATAAAAGTCAAGTTGAACAAGACTTGGCAAAAGAAAAAGGTTGTATAGAAGAAACTTATGGTATGGATTTAGAAGAAGATTTGGATGAAATTGAAAAATAGGAAGTGACTTCCTATTTTTTGTAAACGAAAAAATAGAGCATTTATAAAGTCTGCCAAGCTCTAATTGCTCTTAAACCTTATAAATGCTCTATCTACTTCATATGATAGACAATGTTTTACGAAAAATCAAGTTGAACAAGATTTATCAAAAAACAAATCTTATGGTTCAGAAACACAACTAGATGAAGTAAAAGAAGATGTGGAAGAATATGAATTAGATATTACAGAAGATAGATGGTAAATAACAAAATCATAATTATGCAGTTAAAGAAGATTTGAAAATAAAGAAGGAAGAACACAGAGGTAAATAAAATGAGATTTGATAAGGAAAGATTTTTTGAAGATTTGCAGGAGAAAATTCCTGAAGTATATGGAAATGACAAGGTACAGGAATTGATAAAACTTGTGATTGACAAACATTACAAGAAAGTAGAAAATGACGAAATCGTTTATGATGATGATTTATTATTAGAATTGTATGATATGGTTCCTGAAATGTCGTTCAATGAAATAGATGAATATGGAATGTGTTTATCGAATGAAATGCAGATGATGATTGATGGTTCGTATCAACATGAATATATGATGTTAGGTCGATTACAACAAGATTGTGAGTATTACTTAGGCTATGGACAACGAAGCGAGAGGAATTTATGGGCTGACACAGTTCAAGACCACATTCACGCAATGAAACGATACTATAATCAAGTACCAATTAAACCTGAATGGTTATCGTATAAAGATATTCTCCGTTATGAAGCGAAAATGACAACATTGAAATCTTTGGACGATTTAAGAGATTTACTCGAAGCTCATGATTGGAAAATCTATGATGGTGGAACTTCATGGGAAATTGAACAATATTCGCCAGCAGGAGAAGATTTTGTTTTTTGTATTCAACATGATAAGTCATTAGAAAAAGCAGTCGAACAAATTTGTGAGTATGCAATGAATTTTGATCAAGAGGAACATATTGCCATGTGGTTAGAAGCAAGAACTGTTGATGACAATCGCATGAATGTACCTTCGCCTAGTGAACTTGTAGAAGATGCAAAAGAAATTCAAGGAATGTTGGATGAATTGGATTATGTATTGGATAATTGTACATTGATGGAAAAAAAACAAGAAACAGATATAGAACTTGAAGAAGAAATGGAAGATATAGAGAAATAGGAAGTGACTTCCTATTTTTTTAAAAGAAAGTAGGTGGAAAAATGGCAGAACAACAAAACTCTATGTTTCAACAAAAATATCAGATGATTATCAATCAAGCAAGCGTTCGTGAAGTCATGGAAGAATATGGTTTAAAGATTGTTAAGAAAGGGAAAGATTTTAAAACAGTTTGTCCTTTTCATGACGATCACGACCCATCCTTGAGTATCCGTGACGACAAGATTTGGAAATGTTTTGTGTGTAATGAAAGTGGAAATGCAATTTCTTTTGTTCAGAAGTATGAAAACAAAGTATTAGGAAATCGTAACTTTACAGTACGGGATGCCATGAATAAAGTAATTGATATTTGTCATTTGAATATTCCAAAAGAACAAAACAACCAAAATTCATTAAATGCACAATATTCTCATAATTCTCGTATCTATTCAGAGCATGAACGAGTCTTGTTAAATACGCTGAATAAAATCAAAGAGATTGCCAATTACAATTTGACAAGTTTAGGGAATACGAAAGCAAAACAATATCTTCTAAATCGTGGATTTACAAAAGACTTAATTCAGGAATTACAATTTGGCTATATTTCTTATGAGCAGATACAACAATGGATTGATAAAAAGTCATTTCCATTAGAATATTTGTTGAAAACAGGGTTTATTCGAGAAGATGAACAAGGAAACTATCATCCAGTCTTTGGGAATCGTATCTTAATTCCTGTGATGGATGAGCGAGGAAATACCGTTACCTTTAGTGGGCGAGCGATTCATGGAGAAGAACCTAAATATCTACATGGAAGAAATACAGATATATTCATGAAATCCAATCACTTATATAATTTTAATGTCGCAAAAAATTATGCCTACAATGATAAGATCTATGTAGTAGAAGGATTTATGGATGTCGCAGGTGGTAATAAGATGAATATTCGTAATATCGTTGCTACCATGGGAACTTCTTTTACCAAAGAGCAGATTGCCATGTTACGCAGGCTAGATTGTGAAATCGTGCTGATGCGTGATAATGATAATGCAGGCAGACAAGCTATGGTAAAAGAGATACCTGAACTCATGAACAAGCGATTCCGTGTGAGTGTGATAGATCTAAATAAAGTAAAAGAAAATCTACAGCTGACAGAAGAGAAAGATAGTAAGGACTTATGGGATTTTGCCAATGCAGGAGCAGTAGAACATGATTTAGAAAAAGCACGAGTATCAGGTTTTCAATTCCTTATGGAAAACAAATATTTTGAGAATAAGGAATTCAATTCCGAAACAATTAAAGAAGCCTATGAGGAAGCAAAAAAAGAGGAGCTGATTAAAACTTCTTATGATGAAATGAACTTCAAAGATTATGTAGTAAAACATTCTACCTATTCCAAAGAAGAAGTGGATGATATTATCCATGCCATGTCATTGGAAGAAAAGACAAATCCAATCTTTCAGTTTCAGGTCAATCTGATGGAACGATACATTATCAATAATGTCAATACCTATGTAAATCGAACTGGGGATAAAACAATGGTGGAATTCTATCAGAAGAATTATGATCGAATCCGTCAAAACATCTTGAATCGTTTTCATGAAGACCCTACACGATACCTATCTCCTGAACTAGACAGGGTGTTGATTTCTGCTTTAGTGCAGGATACCATGACAAATGATGAACAATGGCTACGCTATGAAACGATACATAAATTCAAGCATGAAAATGTTTTTAATAAAACATTCGTAAAGAATACGATTGGACAGAAGGCACAAATGAAGCTGAACATGGAACAGAAGCGATTGGTGGTTAAGCAGTTTGAAAAGACATTTTCCGATAATGAAAAATTAGAATTGGAACATATTGATGAATTGTATATCGTTAATAAATATCAGGAGTTAGCAGGTATCATTGATATAGAAGGTTCTGATAATGCAAAATTCTTATTAGAAGCCTTAGAGATGAAGTGGATTGGAAAAAAAGAAGGAATGTCGGTTTTCTCCTATAGTTCTATTTTTGATAAATCTATGTTGTTTGCGATTGACCCTAAATATAAGACAGTAGATGGAAAAGATTTTAAATCCATTCTCCTTTACAACAATAGTGGTGGAAGTTTGAAATTGACAAAGAACAATATTGCAACCCCACAAAAAAGCAATGGAAAACAAGAAGTTGAACAAAGTATTCAAAAAGAGAAAACAGTATCTAAAGAGAGAACTTTCACTGTCCACCATAACTTAATAACAAGAGAAACAGACGATTCTTATTTTGTTAGAATTCCTAATACAATGGCGAAGAAATATATGTATATCCCTAAAAAAGATACACAATGGTCGGCAAATCGAGAAATTTTAGTGGCAACAGTATCTACGAAAGATACCTTTGCGATTTATCGTTCGGATGGGCAACAGCAGGAAACATGGAATTGTAATGATTTGATGAAGCGTTGGGAAGATAAGACAAAGAAGAAAGAATCCATTGACATAAATTTAGCAATGAATAAAAACTTACAATCAACACCTGTAAAAAGGAAACAGCAAGGAAATCCAATCATGAAAAAGAAATTGGATATACCTTCTCGTTCTACGGAAATGGTACAGAAATTTCAAAAATATCGTATTCCAGTTCATTTGATTCTAAACAATGAGAAGGGTACATTGATGGTGCGAAGTGCTATGCAGGGATATACCTTGTTTATTCCTAAAACAAGTGTGCGTTATGTAGAAGGGAGAAGTTATATTGAAGTGACACCCGAAGTGATGGGAATCGACAAATTTAAAACCATTTCTACTATATCCGTAGGAAAAGATGTTAGTGATGGAATGGAGTTAAAAGGGAATATTTCTTTTAATGAACTGGATATGTTTTTATCTTCAGAAGGAAAGAAAGTATGGGCTGTCGTAGATGAGAATAAGTTGGTGGAACAATCGAATGGATTTGTACAGATACCCATCTTTAAAGACCGTACCTATGGATATGTGCGAGTCAATAAAAAGGAATTGGAACGCATCAATGATAATCAGATTGCTTTGGTATCTACACCATATCATGAATATTCTGCCTATAAAAAATCAGGGGAATTCAATGGACTTGTATGTGCCAAAGACATAGACTACCTTTATAACGAATCTACCAAAGGTTCGATTGATATAGATAATATGGAAGCGACAGAGGAATTAGAAAAGGAAGTGAAATCGTATGAATGATACTAAAATGGATATTCAGCGTTCAGGGGAAACGATAGAAAGAACAGCCGTAAAGTATTCAGCAAAAGCAACTAAAGGGTTGGCAAAACTAACAAAGATGCTTACCCTTTACGGCATCAAGATGTTTGCGAATCCGTTAAATGCTATCAAGAAGGACGGACCGAATAAAACACTGATCCATACTCCTGAACTTACCAAAGAAGAAGCAAAGGTCATGATTGCTAAATTAAGGGAAGCCGAAATACTTGCAACTTATCGTGAAGTAGAACCATCAGGACGAGAAATACGAAGGGGTATTTCTATTCATAACCAAGAGAAAATGGCAAAGAATGATATTAAATTAGCACAATGGAAAGACAGAGCCGTTAAATATGAGCGTTTTTCTTTATTAGGCAAGTTTTGTGAATCGCAGGCTGATAAATATCAGAACTTAGTAAATCAGGAAAATAGGATGCCAGCTGAAAATAAATATATCTTTATCGTCAATCAAAGACACTCGAATGCATTAAATGAAATGTTGGCAGATATACGAGAAATGCGATTGACAAAGGATTTTGATAACAGTGTATTTGAAAAAGAAATGGACGAAAACCTAGTGCCTGAATTAAAGATGGAAGATATGGAATTAACGGTAGAATCAATGGAAGAGGGCATTGAATATGGAAATCGAATGATTGCTGAATTTCCTCATGCAGATACCTGCCGTCATATCATTACAAAAGAAGAGTTTGTAGAGCATTATGAAGATATGTGTTCTCAAGAAGTTTTTGGTGCAACACTTCAAGATGAAGATCATGTCATGGTTGTCTATCATAAAAGTTCTCGTGAGCGTATGGAAGAAATCATGGGAACAGACGGGCATAAGATTATTGAATATGGGGCAAATGGTGGCGAAACGCTACAAAATCTCAAAAATGGAGATGCACCAATTCACGCTATCGTACCAAAAGAAGAAATGAAAAATTTTCGAGAAAAATATGAGGGATATGATTATATTGCTCGTAAGCAGGAAGATGGAAATTACGAAATTCATGTATCCGAACATCAAACAAAGATGATTGATAGGGAAATGAAATTAAAAAACCAACAAGCCCACGAAGACTTAAAGCAACAAGAACAGTCCATAGATTTAAACAAGGATTCCGTACAAATGGAAAATAAAGAAAACAGTATTTCGTGGGCAGAAAAAGATATGGCAAACCAAGAAGATTTAAGCTCATTGAATGAATTTGACCTAGAGTTAAATAAAGAGGATGAGTAGATATGAAAGTAAAACGAGAATATAAAAGCAACACAGTCATTGTAGTCCTTGTACTACTGATTGTGTTTTATTTTGGCTTACGATTAGGAACACTGGTGGAATTGAATGATGGAGAGTGGTCGTTTGAGGTATTAAACCAAGCAAGCGATCAATTTTTTTCATTTGAGCCTCTTATCTTTAATCAATTTACACTGATGATAGGTTCATTTTTAGCGTTATTTTCGTGGATGATTTATGAAACTCTACATTCTTCTTATAAAAAGAATATGCAGGAAGAAGCGTTTGGTAGTGCGAAATGGAATGACCCTAATTTTACGAAAGATATGCGTGAAAAGGATATGTATCAAAATTGGATATTCACAAAGACAGAAATCTTTTCTAAAAATATGAAAGTGACTAAACGAAATCGAAACTGCACTTTGATAGGAAGACCTGGAACTGGGAAATCAAGATATTGGTTAATTCCTAATATTTTAAATTCAATGGCTGAAACAATTATCGTTACTGACCCTAAAGAAGAAATTTTGAAGGCTACAGGAATGAGCTTAAAGAAAAAAGGATATGATATTCGAGTTTTAAATATCAAGGATAAATGGCGAAGCGACCATTATAATCCATTGAAATATATTCGTAAGTTACCAAAAGAAGCGTTTTTGTTAGACCTAGATAGTGATGAAAGCCGTCAAGATATTGTACAAGAATTGATGGATGAAGGACGAAATATTGCTGAAGATGATGTCATGAATCTAATAAATACGATTATGGAAAATACAAAATCAGAAACGATTGAATCCAATACTGGTGACCCCTTTTGGGAAAAGGCAGAAATGGTGTTCTTACAGGCATTGTTTTACTATGTGATTTTCAATTATCCAATCGAAGAACGAAATTTCAGAAAAATCATGGAACTGATTCGTAAGGGAGAACCTGACAAAGAAGGAAATTCAGAACTTAGAAACTTATTTGATGAATGGGAAAGTCGTGATCCTAATAACATTGGTATCAAACAGTGGAAACATTTTGTTGTATCGGCAAAATCTCCAAAGATGATGTCCACTATTATTATGACGGCATCAGCCCGACTTGCTCCTTTCAACTTGCGTGAAGTAGATGAAATGACATATAACGACACTATGGAATTAGATAGAATTGGTATGCCATTAAACGCTGATGAAGGAGAACATGGACGAGTTGCCTATTTCATTATTTCTGACCCTAACAGCAATGCATTCAACTTCTTGATGAATATCATGTATTCACAGATATTCACAATAATCGACCAAAATGCACAAGCAAATGGTGGACGATTGGCAACTCCATGTAATATCTACATGGATGAGTTTAGACAACAAGGGGCTATCAATCGTTTCTTGGAATTTTGGGCATATTGTCGTGGCTTGGATTGTGGAATTACCATTATTCTTCAGTCTTTATCACAGTTAAAGAAAATCTATAAAGATGAATGGGAAACAGCGTTAGACTGTTGTGACTACATCTTTTTCTTAGGTTCTCGTTCAAAAGAAACTTTGGAATATATGAGTACCATGTTAGGAAAGCAGACATTGTATAAAAAGTCTTCAGGACGAACCTATTCAAGACAAGGTTCATCTTCTCAAAACTGGGATGTATATGGTAGAGAACTAGCAACCATGGATGAATTAGCTGAACTAGAAGCAGGACATGGAATCTTGTTAATGGCAGGAACAAAACCTTTCTATTCTGAATTATATGACTTAAAGAGCCATGATGATTATAAAGAAATGTGGGAAGCATGGACAGAACAGGATGGTACGAAAGACCCTGAATTTAAGAAAACAAAAGAATGGAAAGAAAACCATGCGAAACTGTACGATCATCTACAGGAAATGAAGAAACCAAGAAAGTCAAAGACAAAGCAACAACAAGAATTGATGAAAGCGATTGGAGTTCCTTGCACTGTACAAGAGCCATTTGAAATGAAAGTAGTAACGGAAGCACAGCTTGAAGCAAAATATGGAAAAGGAAAACTGAAAGCTGTTTGGAGCGATATAAAATAGCATATCTTAGCTACTCTATATATTTTATTGAAAGGGGTGATGCCCTTAGAAATGAAGGGATAGAAATAAGGGGAGCATTTTTTATATGCAGGCAAGGTGCCTGTTTTTTTGTTGTTAAGAAGGAGGATTATGGAAATGGAAAAACTAACAGCAATGAAAAACAATATGTCTAAAAAGACAAGAGAAAAAGTCGCAAAAGCAGGGCTTATCGTAAATACGACAGCCATGATGATGGTATTGAATATGACAAATGTACTCGCAGTCAATTCCAATACGGATTCTATCGACCAATTTATTGATTTCGTGTGTGACTGGTTGATGAAGATTGGTGGAGTTGTAGGACTTGTTGGTGGTGTGTTATTTGCATTAGGGTGGCAAAGAGATGATGCTGAAGGAAAGAGTCGTGGGTTAATGACTTTAATGGCAGGATTTATGCTAATTGCCATTGCACAAGCACCTGATATTTTTGGTTTATAAGATGTATGGGCGAGTAAAAATATTCGCCCTGTCTTTTTAGGAAAGGAGTGAAAAACAATGTGGGATTCATTAGGAGAAATTGCACAATCGTTACTAGATATAGCTTTTTCACTATTTGGTTTTAATATTGATTTAGGAAACATGGGATTAACTGCCAAGGAATTTTGTGATTGGAATACAATTACTGCATCTGAATTCGGAACATTGGCAGAGATATTAAATAGTGCGTTTGTATCATTAGGATTGAATTTATTAACTGTATTCGTGATGATTGACTTGATTAAACAAGCAATGGAAATTGATCGTATCTCTTGGGAGCGAATTATTATGAGTGTGGCACGATTTTTGATATTCAAGATGCTAATTACCTATTCCTATGAGTTTTTAAATATGATTATGAAAATTGGAAATGAGTTTACGAATACGGTTATAAACACAATTAACTTTCAAACAGGTACAGAATTTTCTATTGGAGAAATGATTAAAGAACTGATAGATACTGCTGAAGGTGGAATTACAATCCCTATTATAAATTGGAGTATCATGCCATTTGTATTGTTTGTGGTATTTATTATTATTTATCTTCCTTTAATTGGAACATTTGTTATGTGTATATCTCAAATCGTTACACGAGTAATAAAAATTGTTTTGGCATTTGCCTTTGCACCGATTCCACTTGCGATTGGAACTTGGGAAGACGGTAGTGGAACTGGGAAACGATTTATTATGAATGCTGTCGCCTTAGCGTTTGAAGGAATGATAATGATACTTTGTGTACATATCTATGCTTTAGGTATTGCAGACTTGCAAAATAGTACAACGACTTTTGGTGGTGGAATTGGAGCAATGATTGGAATACTTCTTATGAACGGTATTCTATCTACAGCTTTAACAACATCTTCACAGTTAGCAGAGAAATGGAGTGGTGCATAGTATGGATGATATTAGAATCAGAACACATAAAGAACTTTCAGGAGTGGCAGAAAAATACTATGGATTTACTTTTCGACAATGGTTGTTTCTTGTTTTAACTGGAATTATTACAGTGCCTACTTATTTATATTTAACACCTATATTGGGAGATGAGATTTCAAGTTGGATTGTCATTATCATGGGTTTACCTTTGATGCTTTGTGGCTTTTTGACATTGCAGGGAATGACAGCCGATAGATTACTACCTTTCTTAAAAAGACACTATTTGGATTTCGGAAAGCCATTAGAGTATAAGACTGAAAAAGAGTTATTAGCTGAAAAAGAAGCAAAGAAAAATAAAGGTAAGAAACAAAAAGAGGAATCTGTTCAAACAATCGAAAAGCCGAAAAAACCGACAAGAGCTGAACGAAAACAGGCGAAGAAAGAGAAAAAGGCTTTAATGAAGATGGAAAAAGAACAAAAGAAAGAAAAGGCTCGATTGGAAAAACAAAAGGAATTGGAATTGAAGATAGAGCGAAAGAAAGCCAAAGAAAAAGCAAAGGCAATGAAGTGGTATGGGGATTTAGATGCCAATAAGAAAGCCTTGATTGAAGAGCGTACTATGGAAAATAGTGAAAATGCACTTACGAAAGAAGATATTGAAAATATTGTCCGTCTAGGTGAAAAAGCAAAAGGCTATTTAGAAACAATAGAGAAAGGAGTCGAAGAAGATGTTCAAAAAGAAGGAAAAGAAAGAGAAATCGAAAAAGCATAAGAAACAAAAGCAACAGAAATCAGTGAATAAGCCAACCGAAAAATCATCCAACACGAATCCTTTTATGTCTTTGTGGAATAAACGACCAACAGTTTTTGTGCCAAAGACCAATCAACAAGTGTTTACTATGTTGTTTAAGGATTACAAAGAAAATATCATGCGAATCGGTGATGATATGTATTCTATCTGTTTTGAATATACAGATATTTCTTTCGCAAAAGCAGATTTAGAAGATGCAGGTGCAATCTTCTTAAAATGGGTGGATTATCTAAACTCATTTACAGATAAAGCACATATTCAAGTCACAAATGCCAGTACACCTGTGAACACAGAAAAGTATAAACAACAGTTTATCTATGATGAAGAAAGTATGGTTAGTGAACAGGAAAGACATCTTGCTCATGAGTTTAATACCTTGATTGATGATGCTATTGGGAAAAAGAAAAATACACTGATTACAAAAAGGTATGTCACAATATCGCAGAAAGCATTGAATTATGAAGATGCCAAAGCGATATTTTTTAATATCTACAGAAAAACAGAAGAAAAGTTTAAGGATTTAAAATCTAGTATTCGTATCGTACCAGTTAATGAGCGTTTGACTTTGATTCATGACTTTTGGAATATCCAAACAGCAGATGAAAAGGGAATCAAAGATTTTGAAGAATATCGTAAGGAAAAAGATCTAACGATTTATGATGTTCTTGCACCTCATGAATATATCAATCTAAGAGAAAGCGATTATATTGAAATCACTCCTCAAGATGTATTAAATTCGGATACAGAAACGGATGAAATCCATAAAAAACGCTTTATTCGTTGTCTGTATATTGAACCTGATTTTCCTAATGCAATTACTCCAAAGTTTTATAATATTTTAACTACGATTGAAGATTTACACCTTGTTACGACAATCAATATTCAGCCAAATGAAACGACCAAGATTGTAAAGAAATTATCCAAATTGCAATCAGGTTTGGAAACAGAGCGTTATAACAAGGTCAAACAATATGCGAAGCAACAGATGAATTATGAATACATGAAAGATAAGAAACTGGAAACAAAATTAGATGATGTTACGCAGATGATTGAAGATATTCAGTATAACGATCAAAAAGTTTTCTGTGAGAATATCTGTTTATGCATTGTTGCTGATACCTATTCTGAATTAGAAGAACAGACTGTTAAAATTCAAAATAAAGTAGGAGAAATGTTAATTCGTATTTTACCTTTAAAATGGCAACAATTAGAAGGAATTCAAAATACACTTCCATTAGGACATAACACACTACAATTCCAACATAAGGAAACTTCTGAAGCAACAGCTGTTCATGTTCCATTCAACTCTAAAGATTTTGCACATCCTAAATCTATCTTTATGGGAATCAACTTAGTAAGTAGAAACCCTATCTTTGTAGATAGAAAACGACTGATAAATGGAAATGGATGTATTTTAGCGACATCAGGAGCAGGGAAATCCTTCCAAGCGAAAACAAATGCTGAACAAGTATTACTACGCTATCCTGATGATGAAATTATTTTTATCGATTTCCAAAAAGAATATGGAGATGCCGTAAATGAATTAAATGGACAGACCATTACAATTTCCGATTCTACAAAAACATACATCAATCCATTAGACTTAGATCAAAACTATAGTCTGTCTGAAGATGGTGGAGATTCGCCAGTTAAAGCAAAAGTTGAATATATGCAAGGTTGGGTGGAATCTATTATTGATGAAGGTAGCCTTAGTCCGATTGAAAAGACGATTGTAGATAGATGTGTACGACATATCTTTGAAGATTATGAAAAAAGTGGATTTACTGATGAAAGTAAACAACCTTTATTAAAGGACTTTCAAGAAGAATTAAATGTTCAACCTGAAGAAGAAGCGAAAAAGATGGCAAAAGCCCTTGAGCGTTTCGTTAAAGGTACACAGGATATTTTCTCTCATCCTACCAATGTTGATATTCATAACCGAGTTGTATCGTTTGATATTTCTGAACTTCCTGCTTCTATTCAAACAGCAGGATATTTAGTAGTCCTAGACCATATTATGAATCGTTTAATAAAAAACCGAGCGAAAGGTATCAATACATGGATCTATATTGATGAATTCCATATCTTGCTTGCCAATCCATCAGGTGCTGAATATGTAGCTAAGATTGTCAAAATTGGTCGTAAATACAATGCTATGATTACTGTTATTACACAAAATATCGAAGATGTTTCTGCGAACGAATGGGGTAGAAAAATCTTAGGAAATGCCGAATTTGCTATCATTTTGAAACAAAAGAAGCGAGATCGACAGATTATTTGTGATATTTTCGATATTTCTGAAGGGGAAGCACGATATATCGGTAATGATGCTAAACAAGGGCAAGGTGTCATTGTCTTTGGTTCAGATAAGATTCCATTCTATAACCATGTGCCAAAAGAATTCCGTATCTACCAGTTGAACAATACTGATAAAAAGGCGATTGCTAGAACATAAAGTGTATGTCAAAAGAAACTAGAAAAGATGTCAATAAGACATTTCGTTCAGGGGAGTTTGCTACCAGTAAAGGACTTCGTTGGACTGGTAAGGGATTGGATAAGAGTGCCAAATTTGTTTCCGAATGGAAATATAACAGACAAGGAAGCCAAGATGATGGCTCAGGTGGAAGTGGTGGAAAGGCTACTTTAGGAATTCAAACACAAGTTGATAAACCAAATGCAGAGGATGGTAATGCATTGTCACAAGAGAATGATAATAGTGCTGTAAAAACGACAGGTTCACTTTCTAAATCAGATAACGATATTCCAATCAGTAGTATGAATGAACAGGAAGGTTCTGCTGTTTTAGGTATTAAAACAATGGAATCTTCCAATGGTGTTTCTGTTGAGAATGCAGTTATAGGAAATAATGATAAAAACAGTACTATTTCCAATATCAAGACATTAGCAAATACTGGGGATGGAAAGAAAGGCACAGGTCAAAACTTAAAAGGAAAAATGGGGGAAGGAGAAGAGGGTTCACAACACTCAAATCGTTTCGTTTCTTTTATAAATCGACATACTTTTGACTTTCAACCAACGCAAGGTAAATTTTCCAAAGCAGTCACTGTGGTAGGAAAAACTTCTGTAGAAGCAAGCAAGGTTGTTAAAAAAGGGGCAAGACTTTCTCATAAAGTAGAAAAAGCAACCAATGGCGAAGATGCTACAGGAATGAAATTCATTGAAGGAGAAGTTGGACGAAAGGCAGGAAAGGTAGCGGGAAAAGTTGGGAAAAAAGTTGGAAAAACGACAGCAAAATATACCTATAAAGGTGGTAAAAAGGCAATACAATTTTCTTATGTAACTGTAAAATCTTCTATTAAAAAAGGAGTGCAAGTTGCGAAGGCAAGTACCACGATAGTGAAACGAGCAATGACAGTTATCTTTCAAACTGTTACAAAAGCTGTTACTACTATCGCTCAATTCCTTGCTCCTTTCACGATGGCGATTATAGTTGGTGCAGTTACAATGGCACTTTTTATTGTTATCTTTGCAGGTTCATCAGCTAGTGCTGAAAGATGTTCTACTGATTATGTATTTTCAGATGGAACAACAGAAGGAAATGCACAGGCTGTATGGACATACTTAAAAGGAAAGGGATTATCGGATGAAGCTGTTTCAGGCGTTATGGGAAACATGGAGCGTGAATCCAATTTTGATCCTGCCCTAATTGAAAAAGGGTATCCATATCAAGGACATGGCTTAATCCAATGGAGTTATGGAAGAAAAGACAATTTATTGAAACAGGCAACCTTAAAAGGTGTTTCATGGACGGATTTAAACTTTCAACTAAACTTCTTATGGGAAGAATCCTTATCCCCTGAATCCTATTATGGAAAACAATTACAGAGGGAAGGATTTTATGAAAATAAAAGTCCATCAAGATGTGCTTATTTGTTCCATAAGATTGTAGAAAGGTCGAGTGATTCCTATCAGTCGATTTTAAATACTCGCTGTAAGTCGGCAAAGAAGTGGTATGATAAATTAAAAGGTACATATAAACTGACAGACTCTACAGGATGTGCAACAGGTTCTATTGAAGGTGATCCAAACTTTGGGAATACAGATGCTTGGGTAACAAAAAATCCATATGCACAAGCAGGCTTATATGGTCAGTGTACTTGGTTCGCATGGGGAAGATTCTATGAAATCTATGGATTTAGCCCTGGTTTTACTGGAAATGGATATTCGTGTGTAGCACAGTTGTTAGCAACGCATCCAGACAAATTTGAGTTCAGTTTGATACCGAAAGTAGGAGCTGTCGGTTCTTCAGATGTTGCTCATAACCATGTATGGATCGTAGTCGGTGTAGAGGGAGAAAAGATTACCATTCAAGAGGGAAACTTAAATGGTAAGACAGATTCCTTTGAAGTAGCAAAGAGTGACTGGCATACAGTTACATACTCATTAAGTCAATTACGAAGTATTTATGGAAATATTTCTTTTGCAAATCCTAAGTAAATGAGGTGGTATCATGAAAAAAGTAATACTAGGAATTGTTGGAGTAATTGTGGTTTTAGGACTTGCTATAGGTGTCAAGATATATGTATTTCCTGAACCAACACACTTAGATGTTTTATCAAACTTAGAGCTTACATTTGAAGGTATGGAAGAAAGCGGTAAGGCGTCCATAAAAGGAAACGATATTCAATATGATGGAGATGATAAAGAAGTCCTAGACTTTATTGCATCTTTGAAATATGAAATATCTCCTAACAAAAATCTAAGCAATTATGATGATGTGGAAGTGAAAGTGATTTTTGATGAAAAAGCAAGAAAAGAAGCGAATGTAGAACTTGAAAGCACATCACGAACATATCAAGTAAGAGGATTAGAAGAAACTCCTGAACAAAAGGCAGAACGAGTAGAAATTATTGATGGACATGAAGTGCCGAGGGATTGGGAACTAGAAGATGAAGATAAAAAAGCCTATATTGAATATTTAAAACAGTTAGAAAATGCTGAAGATGAACTTGTCGAAGAAAAAGGTGCATATACAGAGTGGATGAAAGGAAATTCTAAAGAAGAAACAAAAAAAGAGAATAAAGAATTCCTCACAAAAGATTATGCCAATAATTCCACTGTCGCTTTTAAACGAGCAAATGAGTATGGATTAACATCTTCACAAGAATTCAAGGTACAGCCAATCATTAAAAAAGATAAAACGATTGGCTACGAATGTATATTTAAGGGGTCTGAATAAGACTCCTTTTTTAGAAAGAAGGTGGAAAAATGAAATTATCTGTAGAACAGGCAAATATACTTGATAAGATTGTAGAAAAATCAAGAATGGATTGTTGGTTTTCAATAACAGATGATTTAACAAGTATTCATGATGTAGAAACAAATAGAAACATTAGTTTACGATATGGAATTGGGATATTGAATCAAGGAGTAACAGATCTTGTAAAAGATTATGGATTAAATGAACACGAAGTAATGGTGTATCACGATTTACTTATTTCTTTAGGACTTGAAAAAGAACAGAAGAAAGATATGACAAAAGATGATTTAGGTATGAATGGAAAATATACAATTATCAATAAAGTAGTGACTGGTACTGGGTTTAATGTAGTGCTTGGCATCAATGAAAGTCATCCAATAAAGGAATATCGTTATGTGACTTGGACACAAAACGATAGAGGGTATGATGTAGGACATTATTTCGGTAATTTAAAAGAAGCTCAAGCAGATATGCTAGAACGTGCTTCTAATGAATTGAATATTGACTTACATGAAAAGTGGTACAATGAGTTCATGGAAAATGACATTCTATGTGCTTTATCCGAATTTCTTTCAGATGATGAAGTTGAACAACTGAAAAATGATAAAGAGTTTATGTCGCAAGCTAACCACTTATATAAAAAAGCCGATATTGGTGTAGATCAAGCGATAATTGATGGAATAAAGGAGCTTTATGAAGAATATAAAGAAATCACTGTAGTAGATTTTGATGAGGATTTAGATGAAATAGAAATGGAGTGATTGAATGGCAAAGAAAATAGCAATGGGAATCATGGCAACAATCATTGTTGTCTTTTTTGGATTGTCAGCCTATAAAAATTTCTTTGGACAAGAAAAGGAACCTGAAAAACCAAAGATAGATATATTTAAAACGGCAATGGAAAATGTGGATGTAAGTTATGTACCATATGGGGAGTCCAACGGAGATTGTTTATTATTCGTAACAAACAATAACAAGTTTCAAATCAATGTCACAGGAACAATTGTCAAAGAAGATGAAAACGGAGTGCATGATGAAGATAAAGATGATGAAATCAATATAAACATCAATCCACAACAAACCTATGTCATGGAAACAGTCAATCCAAACAATAAAGGGGCAAGGGAATCAAGACAAGAAATTACCTTTGATGCTTCTTCTCTAAAAGCCTCTCAAGTGGAAGGCAGTAATGAAGATGGTAAAAAATCAACAGAATTATTATTTCAAGATGATGTGAATGTGCAGATATTTCCTGATAAGAGAAATGATAGCGAACAACCTTTGATTACAATCGAAAACAATACGAACCATAAATTGTATGTACAAGGATATGTTGTATTCTATGGAAATAAAGAACAAACAGAAATTACAAATATAGCAAAAATCGAATTTGAAGATGTGCCAAAGAAAGATGTATATAAAGATTATATCTATATAGGTACTTCTGAAGAAGCAAGCGATAACTTCAAAATTTTTATCAATATGTGTGAATAGAAATTAGGTGACGAACATGGAATTAAGTGAAAGAGAACAAGAGATATTGAAACTGTATCGAGCTGATAAAAAGCGTAAAAGAAAGAAAAGGATTACATTGATTATGCTTCTTCTTTTACTGTCAATAGGTGGATATGGAGTGTATCGATATGTTCAATCCATGCCAACAGCACCTAAAGAAAAAATAGAAGAAAAACCTACAGATACAGTAAAACCTAACATTACACTTACAACAGAAAAAATCGAAATCTTTAAAGGAGAGGACATTGCGTATGAAAAATACATCAAAGAAGCAATGGATGATAAAGATGGAGATTTAAGTGAAAAAGTAAATTTTAATAAAATAGATGCCAATGAAGTAGGCGAATATGAAGTTCATTATCGTGTGAAAGATAAAGCAGGAAATGAATCTTCAGCAACTTTAAAAGTGGTTGTGAAAGAAAAAGAAAAGCCTAAAGAGAAACCAAAAGAAGAAGTGGTGGAACAGCCAGTACAACAAGTACCTCAACAAGAACAGCAACAAACTCTACCACCACAGCCACAGCCTGCACCACCTGTTACAAAATACTTTATGTTTACAGATGGTTATACTATGGATAATGTAACCAGTGCTTGTCAAAATGAATTGGTTGCTTCAGGAAGGGCAGGAGTTTGTACTCCAATTCAAGATGCTAGTGGTATCTATACAGGAATGCGTTTGGATTTATACTAAGAAAGGATAACTTTTTATGAAAAGAAAACTAGAAGAACAAATCAAAGAAAGTGATAAATATAATCCATCTACGATCGAAGCAGAATATGATAATTACGATAGTCAGGAGGAAATTATTGATGAAGAAATGGAACAAGATGAAATCGAATATAGCTGATGAAGAATTAAAATATAAATTCATGAATGGTTATAATTTGTTTTATCAGGAAGATAGTGACAAAATTACCATCATTGGCATGAAGAAAAATTTGTTATTCTATTTAACATCTTCATGTAGTTCCAAGGATATTCCTATGGTAAAGACCATAAAGACTAGATGTAATGATATGGCTTGGTACATATTGGAATGTCCTTTCTTTCGCACAGAAGAAGGAAGATGTATCAATGTGAACGATTGTCATATGATGGGAGAAATGCCAAGACAAGAAGTAAATGTATTGAAAGAATACCTATCAAGAAAGGAGATTTATATTTAATATGGCAAATAGAGAAAGAACAATCGAAAATAAAATCAAATTTTATGAGAATAAAATTGTTGCTTCTGAAACATTGATAGCAGAAGAACAACAAAAATTAGAAGGGTATAAGCTGGAGCTGAAGAAATGGCAGGTACATAAGAAAAATCTTGAAAAACTATTTCAAGAAATTGATAATGATGTTTAATTCGGTAAAAATTACAAGTGTAAAAAAATACACGCTATGAGAAGCCCATAATGGAACGCTAAGAGCCATCTTTACTTTCATGAACAACAAGTCAAAAAAGTTTGTAATTCGTCTTAGCGTTTGATTGTGGAAGCCGATTTTTTTCAAAAACGCAATTTTTAGTTCAAAAATAAGAAAACGGACTAGGAAAGGATAAAAAAATGAAAAAAAGAGTATTTATTGATATGGATGGAACATTGTATAGATTCCACGATCATATATTAGATGAATCAGGGCATGTGCAAATCGAAAAAATGTACGAACTTGATTTTTTTGTAAAATTAGAATCATTTGAAAATATGAAGGAAGCTATCAATCTTTTACATTCAGTAGATAAAGAAGAAATTGAGATTTTTATTCTTTCTTCTGCTGACACAAAGGAAGTTGTTCATCAAAAAAATATTTGTATTGATAGAGATTTTCCATTTATTGATGAAGAACATAGGTTGTTTCCAAAAACATGGGAAAGTAAAACCGACAAAATACCTGAAGGAATTTATGTAGGAGATATTTTAATTGATGATTACAATGTCAACCTTGAACAATGGAAAGATAAGGGCGGTACATCAATTAAGTTTGTGAACAACATCAATCATCAAGGAAAAGGTAGATATGGTGGAGATGTAGGCAAACTATGGGAGCATGAAATATTACGCTACGATATGAAACCAAAAGAAATCGTATTAAACATTGAAGAAATAATTGGAATACAGAGAGATAGATTTTTATTTCGATTTCCTGATGAAGAAAAAAACAAAGGTATCATGGAAAAAGTAAGTTCGGTATTTAATGAATGGAATTTATGCGAACATGATAGCAAAGTATATTTGGTGTTTACAGGAGATTTAGAAGAAAGCATTACTTTCGATTATGAATGGATGATAAAAAATATGGATGCAGAAACGATAGAAGATGGATGTTTCTCCAGTTATGCTGAAGCTTTGTATAATTGGATAGATAGTGTCATTCAAGATATTCGTGATCTTGGCGTGTGGAATGAAGAAAAAGGGCATGATTTTTATTTGTCGGTTGAGGAAATAGAGTATTGTGGATTAAAAGAAATCTACCAAGATGAGAAAGAGAATGATTTAGAAATGATGGAAGAAATGGATGAGATTGATAAATAAATGCAAAGCAATAAATAAAGGTATGTCATGACATTTGAAAGTCTGTTATAATATAAACTGAACAGAATGAGGTGAAGATAATGAATCCTTTTAAAAAAGCGATAAAAGAATCTCAAGATTATTACGAAAATTTCATTACTCGTAGTGTCCATAGTTCAAATAAAATTGAAGGAAATACTTTATCATATGCAGAAACATACGCTATCATATTTAATGATAATTCATTTTCTCTATCAGATGTAAAACCTAGAGAAATCTATGAAGCAATCAATTTAAAATATGCGTTACAAGAATCATTGAAACAACAAGACAATGAAATCAATCCATCTTTAATTGTAAAGCTAAATGAAATTATCAATAAAAATATCAAAGATACAAGTGGTTATCGTAAAATTCCAGTGTTTATTCGTGGGGCAGATTTTGTACCACCTGAAGCTAAATATGTATCGAATATGGTAATGGAACAACTCTATTTTTATAATCATAGTACATTGCCATTGTTAGAAAGAATTGCAGATTTTCATATTCAATTTGAGCATATACATCCTTTTGAAGATGGAAATGGCAGAACAGGTAGACTACTCATCAATCACGAATTGATTCGTAATAATGAAATACCAATCGTTATCCCTGATAATAAAAGAGCTGAATATTTTGAATACTTGCAAAATTATGATGTTAAAGGTTTAGCTCATATGATTGAAGAATTACAAAAAGTAGAGAAAGAAAAAATGAATTTATATGTAAAAGAAATTGTTAGTGAAGATATAGATAAAAGTATTGAAGAAGATTTTGAAGATAGAGATATTTGAAGTGTTAAAAGCAATGTTCATAAATGATGACTTGCTTTTTTTTACTAGGAAGAGGGTGGAACTATGATTTATGTTACAGGAGATATTCATGGTGAAATAGATATTTCGAAGTTGAACACTCAAAATTTCTCGCAAGCCAAGGCAGGTGATTATTTGATTGTCTGTGGAGATTTTGGTTTGATATGGGATATGAAACCAAGCAGAGCTGAAGAATATTGGATGAAATGGTTATCTGAAAAACCATGGATTACTTTGTTTGTGGATGGGAATCATGAGAACTTTGATCGTTTAAAAAACTATCCTATTACAGAAGAATGGGGTGGAAAGGTTCAGAAGATTTATGATAAGGTTTACCACTTAATGCGTGGGGAAATATATCTGATAGAAGGCAAGAAAATCTTTACTTTTGGTGGAGCGTTCTCACATGATAAAATGTATCGTAGAGAAGGAATTTCTTGGTGGGAAGATGAACTACCAACAAAAGAAGAATGTGAATATGCAATAGCGAATTTGAAAACTGTTGGAGATACTGTAGATGTCATTATCACACATGATGCACCGAAAAGCATTGCTCGAAGATATGGATATGATAGAGTAGATATGAGTCAAGTATATGCAACAGACAAGGAAGATATAACGGCATTCTTAGAACATATTTCACATTTTGTAAACTATAAACAATGGTATTGTGGACATTACCATATGGACTTTGATGATAGTGAGTCCTTTCATTTTCTTTATCAAACAATTTTAAAAATTGATATGTAATGGAGAGCATTTCTCCATTTTTTTATTTTAGAGAGGAGCAAATATGCCTGAAAAAAAGAAACTAAGTAAGACTAGAGAAATGTTAGTCAATGAGTATGTTAAATCGCTTGAACAAGATCAGCTACCTTGGATAAAGGAGTGGGGAAGCAAGCCACCTCATAACGCAATTACGAAGACACCATACAGACTTTATAACAAAGTTTTACTTTGGTATATTCAAGAACGAAATCATTATGAGGATAGTCGTTGGTGTACGATACGACAGGCAGAATCAAGAGAATGGTTTGTTAAGAAGGGAGAGAAATCCATTCCATTAGAGTTTTATTATTACTACAATAAGAGAACTCATAAATCAATGACGATTGAAGAATTCTACAAATTTATTACTGACATCAGAAAAAATGGAAGCCTTGATGAAGAGCAATTACAGGAATTGTTAAAAGAATATGTTCTTACCAGTTCATCATTTAATGTGTTCAATGTGCAGGCTCAAATGGAACACAGACACTATCTAAAAGATGGTACAGAGTATGTAAAAGCTACCGATTATTATCAGTTGTTAAAAGAAATCAAGGCAGACAAAAAGGCAAGTTATGAAGAAAAAAATCAGCGTTATACTGAATTGAAAGAACGATATGAATTAGTGACAGAAGAAATTCCTATTGAGAAAATACCTACGATTGAATATAAATCAAATGAAGTCGTTGATAGCATTATAAAGAATATGGGAGTGGATTATGAAGAGAAGGGAGATAGAGCATACTATAGTCCTTCCGAAGATAAAATTACTTTACCACCAATGACAACATTCCATTCAGAGTATGGATACTATGCGACAAAGTTACATGAATCTTGTCACGCAACAGGGCATTCCAGTCGCTTAAATCGTGATATAGAAAATAGATTTGGAAGTCAAAAATATGCAATAGAAGAACTAAGAGCAGAAATTGGTTCTTCTTTTTTGATGGCAGAATTGGGGTTAGAAGCTGACGAAACTCATGTGAATAATCATAAGGCTTATATCCAAAGTTGGATTTCTGAATTAAAAAATGATCCGAAAGTTTTATTTGATGCGATTAAGGATGCAGATGAAATTGTAGATTACATTAAAGATATTGAGGATTTTGAAAAGTATATTTCACTGTCTGAAATTGAACAGGAAACACTGGATACAATAGAAGAAGATATGGACGAATTAGAAATGGAAATGTGAGGTGACAAGAGATGGAATATGCAAATAAGGAAGCATTATTAGAAGCGTTAAGTTTAAATAAGAATGCCAGTGCAGGCTATGATGAATATCCTGATGAAGATATGGAGTCTATTACTTTTCATGAATCGGAAGAGAAAGAAATCACAAAAGAGTTTGATACAAAAGTAGAGTATGAGGATGTTTTAGAATGAACACAGACACAATTCAAATGAGTTTGTTTGACTACTTTATGGAAGATGAACAGTTTACCATTCCTGAAGCTACAGCACTTGTGAAAGAACAAAAAAACTTGCAAGTAAATGATGAATCTATTCGTGCAAGGATTTATGAAGGACTTGAATTAGGCATCTTTAAAAGGGTTGCTAGAGGTGTTTATAAAGTAGAAAGTCAATTAGAACAGAAGAAATCTACTTGCCTTTTAATCAATGGAGATGGTCGTGATTTATCGTTTATTGAAGACAATAGTATTGATGGAATCATTACAGACCATCCATATGATTTAGCAAAATCTCTGACTGGTGGCAATAGAAAATTTGCGACATACGAGTTATTTAAGTACACACAAAAAGACTTTCAAGAGAAGATGCGTGTGCTAAAAGAAGGAGCATTTTGTGTAGAATTCTTACCTGAAGAGAACGAAGTAAATTATCAATACTTGTATGAAATCAAACAAATGGCAATCAAAGAAGGCTTTAAATATTTTACAAAAGTGCCTTGGATAAAAGGCGATTTTAAAGCAAATACAGGGCGAAAATCAAAGAATAGGGAAGATATCATGTTCTTCTCAAAAGGAGAACCACGCACTCTTAAACTGGATGCGAAGAAGAATATTCAACTTGCGAAAGAAAATGATATTGATGTAAAAGGATTGACTTCTTATGAAGTGAAAGAACGCTTAGAGGCACATGGTTTAAGTGTTTTTTATATGAAAGGAACAAGTGGAATGTTACCTACAGAATTTCAAAGTGAAGTAGAAAACTTCCCAAAAGAATTTGATTTTCAACCAAGAAGTCGAACGCAAAAAGTAATGGAAGCAGAGAAACCAGTAGCACTTATGGTATCTATTATTGAATATATTTCGTTACCTGATGAACTTCTGTTAGATCAATTTGGTGGTAGTGGAAACTTTGGAATTGCGTGTCTAAATACAAACAGAAATGCAATCATAGTGGAGAAAGATGAACAAACTTTTGAACGCATGAAAGACAATATTGTGAACACTATGAAAGATAAAAGTGAAGCAAGTATCTCAATCAAAGAAGTTGATTTGGATGAAGATATGGACATGGAAATGGAACTTATGTAGATGAAAGAATCATCAACAAAATTGTTTGTAATTGCTCTTATAGGAACAATATGTTTCTGTTTATTTATCTTTATTAAGCAACTAATCAAGGAATATAAATCACGAAATTCTATTTTAAATGGATATTTTGTGAGTGCAGATATGTTTCTGAAAAAATGGAACGAAAGATATAAAAATGAAACATGGAACAAGTCAGGATGTTATGTGATTCTTATATATAGTCATGCGATAAAGGAGTTTCATAAAGAAAAATATGAAGCAATTTACATAGGTCAATCGTTACATTTAGCAAATAGAGTGAAACAACATTTACAAGGAAATGGAAACAAAAATGTATATCACGATTATCAAAATGGGAAACAAATTTACATTCATTTAGAACGCTGTATGCCTTCGTATATGAACAGAATGGAGAAAGATTTAATTCGATCTTTTAAAGCAACAAGGTCGTATAACATTCAAAAAGGTGGTGGAAAACATAGACGAAACAAAGACAATTTTAAATACAAATGAGGTATCGTTAAGATACTTAAATAATAATTTTATGGATACAAAAATGAAATTTTTGCACACGAAAGTGGTGTGGGGAAGATAATCCCTGCATCACTTTTTTTACAGTTAGGAGTGAATGAAAATGAAATTTGAAAGAGCGAGTACCTACAATTTTGGTGCAACAAAATTGAATCGTAGAAGGGTTTCAGGGGCTACCCCTGACAAGCAAGGGTGTGTATAGACACCATGCTTGTTATATACAATTACAACCTATTGGGAAACAGATTGTGAGGGAAAAATATGGAATTCAAAAGAATACCTTTTATCGCTGTTCAAAGAAAATTTAATCTGACAGATAGACAGATGTATTACATACGAGATCGAATTAGAAAATATCATAAAGAAGATGAATGGTTCATATTCGAGTACAACGCAATCGGAGAAAAAGAACTGTGGATTTATTTGGAAGGTGTGCATTGGATAGAGGAAGTATATCTTCAATATGATACACCATATATTGAAGCAGAAATCCAATTTGTATCGAAACAGATTAAGAGATTAGAAGAAGAATTAAATGTGCATTGTGACCCTATCCACTGTGAAGATATGGACATCATTGAACTCTCTATTTATTTTCAAAAAGCAAAGAAGACGATCTATAACGAAATCAATAAAAACAGGAAGGATTTAGAAAAATATATCATTGGAAAGAAACCAATAAAGCTATCTGAAGAAGGGGTGCGTTGGATGGAATTGAACCTATATCGGAAGCGATATATGAAAGACCTCTACTTATACAAAAGAGTGATGCAGGATAGAAAGCGAGAAAAAAACAATGCGACAAAAATTACACGAGGATGATAAAAGAAAACGAGTCAATGTTTTGCTTAGTAATAATGAACGAGAACTGTTAAAAGAAAAGATGGATAAATATGGATACGCAGATTTATCGTCCTATTTACGAGATGCAGGAATATACGAAAGACTGTATTTGGAAGATATAGATGGTAAAAAAGAAATATCTGAACTTGTCAGTAATATGATTGGAGAAATCAGGAAGTATTTATTTGAACAGAATAAAATATTGATGAAAAGCAGTCTTACAAGAAATGACATTCAGTTGTTGTCTGAACAAAACGATAAAATTTTAGAATCGAATATGAATTTAGTAAAACTTATAAATGAAGTGTTGTGGGTATCTTCAAGAGTTATTGCTGAAGACCCTAGCCGTTTTGTTCAACAAGCAAAACTATTTGATGATGATGCAAAATAGAAAGGGGGCAATGAAATGCCATATACAAAAAGAATACCGGTACACGCAGGAGAAAGAGGAACAGGTTTATATAATTGCTTGGAGTATGTACGCAATGGAGATAAGACAGAGGATGGGATTTTGGTAAATTCCTTAAACTGTACAGTTGAATTTGCGGAACAAGAATTTCTTTATATTCAAAGAAAGTATCATAAAGAAAATGATGATCGAGTTGCCTATCATGTTATTCAATCATTTGATATACGAGATGATATAACTCCTGAACAAGCCAACGAAATAGGAATGAAATTATGTAAAGAGATTTATCCAAACTATCAATGTGTTGTAAGTACACACATTGACAAAGGACACTTGCACAATCATATCGTTTTAAACGCAACCAGTTTGTCAGGAAGAAAGTTAGAAGATAGATTGGCAAATAAAATAGAAGGACTATATGGATTAAGGGAAGCAAGTGACCGAATTAGTTTAGAATATGGATGTCATGTTATGAAAGACTTCAAACCGATTGGTAAATACAGAAGAAAAGATTATTCAGGGAAACTTCAAGAAACAACCATTAAAAAGATATATGAAAATGCAACAGCGATTTGGAAACCACGAATTATTGAACAAATTGAGAAATTAAAAAAAGAAACAAACTCGTTTGATGAATTGATGGAACGATTAGCTTTGGAAGGGTATCAAATTAAAAGGGGAAAATATCTAAGTATAAAACCGTATGGTAAAGAAAGATTTACTAGACTTCATAAATTAGGAGATGAGTATAGTGAGGAAGCACTTCGTAAGTTCTTCAAAGACAAGAAAAAGGGAAGCTATGTGAAACAATTAAAAGCAGTAAATGGTTATAAAGGGAGAAGTAAATATTCTGATTCCTATGTAGAACAAGCAAATAATTCTAAGTTAGCTATGGAGTTGTCTAGTAAAGGACAACAGGTAGGAAAAGAATATCCTAAATACTACAATTCAAGATATAAAGAATTTTTGAGATATAAGGAACTTGCTAAATCATTAGATTTTATGAGTGCTGAAAAAATATTCTCTTATGAAGATCTAGCTGAAAAAATTGAAGCTGTAGAACTTGAGTTAGCTGAACGAGAAGCAGAATATGAGAAACAAAAATCAATCGTCAGAACTTTTGAAGAAAACGAGCCGTTTGCACATACTTATATTGAAACTTACAATGCCTATATGCTTTATAAAGAGCAGGTTGAAAAGTTTGGAGAAGAGAATATTACGATAAGTGAAGATGTACAGAAACATCTTACAGTGAAAGAAAACTTAAATGATGCCGAATTGCAGGAAGTACGAGAATTTATTCGTGGCTGCGGACAAGAGAAAAGAGAGGCAAACAGACAGTATTCTTATATTACTTATCTTCATAGCAAATTAACAGATTATGATAAGTTGCGTTCAAGAGCATTGGAGATGAACGGATATATTAAAGGTATGAACTTTGGTATTAAAATGATTGATGAAAAACGATCAACAGATGAATATTATTGTGTCAAATTACCGTACACAAAGAAGTATGTTTATTTAAATAAGAATTGTGTGACATGGAAAGAACATGGAGTCCGTGCGACTATGTATCTCATTGATGATGAAACATACGAACTATATAATGAAGATAATCAAAAGATTGGAGAAGTATCAGGAGATCAATTAGAACAGATTTCTAACGAGGAAAAGGAAGAGGTAAAAGAATACTATGCTTCATTGAAAGTAGAGGTGTAAGGAATGAAAAAGAAGTTAATCCTTGGTGGACTTATTACTTTGCTAACAGTTTCTTTAATTCCATTCATAAATTTGTTTTTTAAGGAACAAGAGAAAAAAGAAATTGAGAATAATGTGAAAGAAGTTGTGCAGGAAAAAGAATCAAAAAAGGAAGGAAAGAAACAAGAAAGCAGTACCTTGAGTTTTGCAGAACTTAAACAAATGAATTCAGATCTAGTTGCTATTATGTATATTCCTAACACGGATATTTATTTACCAATCGTACAAACTGCGAATAATGAGTATTATCTAAAGCATAACTTTTATAAGAATTATGACGAACAGGGAAGCATCTATATGGATGCAAAGGCATCAGCAGACTTCGGCAGTAAAAATACATTTATATATGGACACAGTGTTTTAGGAACGGGTGGTATGTTTACATTTCTGAAAAACTATATGAGTGCTTCTTATTATCAACAGCATCCAATCATTAAGATTATGACAGAAGAGAAGTTGTATGATGCCCATATTGTATCAGCGTATAAAGATGTAGATACTTCTGCATCCTATCAAACCAATATTACGGATGATGTCAGTTACACTTCATATATTGATGTGATTGCAGGCAAGAGCAACTATGTAACAAATGTTCAAGCAACGACAGATAAAAATATGGTTACATTTTATACTTGTTCATTGGATGGAATTACAAACAATAGCCAACTGGCATCTACCAAAGACAGATACTATATTCATGCAGTATTAGAAGTAATAAATGAATAAAGTAGGTAAAACTAAAAAAACTTAGCTAAAACTTGAGGATATTTATTTAAATATCCTCTCTTTTTATGCTCAAAAAATGTAAAAAAGGCTTTAAAATAAAGCTAAAAGCATTGAAATAATGCTTGCAAATAGGTGGTTGTTTTGCTATAATATAGGTATAAGGTGTAGTATTGCTACACCTAAAAAAATAATGTTATGGTGTAGCAATACTACACCTAGAAAGAGTAGGAATATGGAAAGAACGATCACGAAAAGAAAAACAATCAACAGAAGAAAGGTTTTATATAATTTAAACCTTCTGATTCTCGCATTAGGAAAAATCATTGTGATAACAACAATTATGATGTTTGTGATGTTATGTATCGCAGAATACTGTTTATCTTAGATTTTTTAACAAGAAGAAGCACGAATAAAGATTATAACTGTAAATAAGACAAGGAGAAAATTATATGAAAACTAAAGAAATCATTAACATAGTAACACAAGATGAAAATATATGTCCTGTTTGTGGGGCATCAATAAAACCTGAATACTCGAATTGGAATGATTGTTATGAATATTATAATTGGGAATGTCAGCAGTGTGAGGCTAAAGGAACTGCTGTATATAAAATGATTAGAAATTTTGAAGAACATATTGATATTGAAAAAGGAGAACAATTATAAAACATGGTAGATACTAATCAAAATGGAAAGTTTGCTCACTCATTAGAGAGTGAGCAGGCAACACCACAAAAGGGCGAGATATATTGGGTTGATATGCCGTATTATAGCACAACCGTTATTTCAAACATAAGACCTTGTGTAGTGTTATCCAATAACCAAGCGAACAAGAATTCCAAAACCATTTTGGTTACACCAATCACAAGAAGACTTAAAAGACCCGAATTACCTTGCCATGTTACTTTGAATGACAAAAACATGGTTAAGTTAGAAGTTATTATACCAGTAGAAAAAGAGAAAATTACTGGATACTATGGGAAATTAACGGAAAAGCAAATGCGTGAAGTGAATCAAGCAATGTTGATTGAATTAGGGATTATATAGAAATAACCAATATTGGGATTAGAAAAGAGGTTAAAAAATGACATCAAGTGCCTATCAAGATTTATTAAAGACACAAAAAGAGATTTTAGAATTAGGAATGTATTGTAAAAAATTCAACATTACAAAAGCCGAATTACAGGATCTTGCATCAAAAAAACGATACGAAGAGGAGAAAGAAGAACATGACAGACGAACAAAGGGTCGTTGCTAATAAATTAGCAAAACAAAGGGAGTATTTTACTCATCTTGCACCAATTGGGGAAACAAATAAAACAAAGACAATTTGCTTTGATTTAGAAACAACAGGTGTAAATAACGAGTTGGATGAAGTATTAGAAATTACAATTTTAGATGGCAACTTCAATATACTGTTAAACACATATGTAAAACCAATTTTCACGACTTCTTGGAAAAACGCAGAAGCTGTACATCATATTTCTTATGATATGGTAAAAAACAAACCAACATTACAACAATTAGCACCCCTTATTAAAGGAATATTTGACAATGCAGATGTGATCGTAGGATACAATGGAAGTTTTGATTTAGGATTTCTTGAAGGATTATATTCCTTAGAAAACAAACAAGTGATTGATGTTATGGAACTGTTTGCTCCTATCTATGGCGAAGTCAGTGAAAAGTATGGGGGTTATAAATGGCAGAAACTACAAAATTGTGCTGATTACTTTGGATATAAATTTAAAACACATGACAGTTATGAAGATGCAAAGGCTACATTATACTGCTATCACAAGATAATGGAAAGAAAGGAAGTGTAGATATGAGTCTATTAAGTGAATTTGAAGCAACACCTCAAAAGGGTACAGTTGGTTCTCATATGAGAAAAAACAAACAACAAATCGAAATGATACACATCAATGATATTCGTCCAAATAAATTAAATTTCTTTCACATCAACGAAGAAGATGTAAAATCATTAGCTGATGAATTAGAGAAGAATGGGGTAAACAATGGTCGTGTATATTATCAAGAAGGGGAAGATGGAAAACACTATACTTTAATTGGTGGAGAAACAAGATACCATGCCTTAAATCTTCTATTCCAAGAAGGAAAGCATGATGGTATGTTTCCAATGTATGTGATTGAACAAACACCTGAAGACGAAATCAGTGAATTGGAATTGATTATGAGTGACAATCATCAACGCAACTTTTCAGAAGAAGATAAGCGTATCATCATTCAAAACTATGAGAAAATCTATAAATATCATAAATTAAAGGATAAGGAACTCGATAAAGCGATTAAAAATGCTGAAAATCCAATGCAAGTAACCATTTTAGAAGAACAAAGACGAATTCCTAAAGGGATGGAAAAGCGAGATTGGATTGCACAGAAAACAGGTTTTACAAATCGCAATGGAACACCTCTAACGGGAAGGCAAATCCAAACATATTTAACTGGAGAGTTTTCAGGAAAAGCACAAGAAACAAAACCAAAAGAAAAAGTTGTTAGTCAAGAAGAGTTGGAACAAAAGGAAGTTTTGGGTACATTGAAAAAATATCTAGTTGAAATAACAGATGCAAAAATATCAATTACACCGACAAAACTTTCGATTGGATATGCAAATCTATACGACTTAAATAGAATCTTGCAGACCTTAAAAACAGACAATGAATTAGATCATATTACGAAAACATATTTAAAAACGAAGAGAGGATAAAAAAATGGCAATTACATATAACATTCAAAACCGTAAAGGTGGAGTAGGAAAAACAGAAACAGCATTGAACATGGCTTATGGAATTTCACAGGCAGGATATAAAACGCTTTATATTCCTTTTGATCCACAGGCGAATGGACAATCTACTATGATGAAAGACGATTCTGAAATTACTGTTGAACAAGCCATGAAAGTAAGAGAATTCTATGATAAGTCTGAAGATAAGCAGGCAATCATGAAAGCCTATAAAGCTCTAGCATCTAGTGGATTCTCAAAAGAACGCAAGTATGGAATTGACATCAATGATGTATTAAAGACACCAACAATGATACAACAGGCAATCCATCAAACTTGCTATCCAAATTTGGATATTATTCCTGCATCTGATGAATTATCAATGACGGATGGTTATTTGAAACTATCAGGTAAAAATCCAAGTGGAAGACTTCGTACTGCATTATCATTGATTGATAACGATTATGATGTAGTTATCATTGATAACAGTCCGTTTGAAAGTTCATTAACATATAACTCTATTTGTGCCTGCTATAAAGAAGGCGATACTATTATTATTCCAGTTACGATTTCTGATCGCAGTATTAAAGGGTTAGGAGCAACACTTGAAATTCTTATTGAATGGCTGAATGAAGAACGATTACCATATGACTGCAAATTATTGATTACAATGAAGCAGAGAAACAAATTGACAAACGAGTGGATAAAAACACTTCGTCATATTTTCCCTAATCGAGTATTTACACAAGAAATTCGATTTCAGGGTAAACCAGTAGAAAGTGCATCATTAAAGAATGTTATTCTATTGGAAGATAAAGATAAATCAAATGTACAATCCGACTATCGAGTATATGTTGATGAAATTTTAGAAGATATTAGAACTAAATTAGGGAAATAGCTTTTTAAGTAGAAGGGGTGTAAAAATGCAACAAATAAGTGAATTAAATGTTGATACCACAATCAACGAATTACTAAATAGTGAATTAGGCTTCTTACTTATAAAAAAAGATACTAAAAATGAGGATGTATATGAAGTTTTGAATAAAACAGGAATTGTATCTGACTGGACACTAAGGTTCGTTCTAACCAATAACTATCATCATATCGTCTTTCACTTTTTTCCTCTTTTATATAGTGAAACTGACAATATGGAGAAACCACTATCGCAGTCTTTAGCAACAATAAGATCAATGGCTATAAAAAACTTGTTTTTAAGGTGGACAGAGGCAGGTCATAATAAAAGTCATGCTAAAGATCCTTTTAAAAGTAAATCGTTTATGAAATATATAAACGATTTAAGTTTTACAGATGCTGATTATATGCTCTTACTTGTTGAACATAGCGAGATAGAATGATAAAAAGATTTGATAAGAAAATAACATGAATATATTGAAAATAAAATAGGTAGGTAGATTATGGCTGAAAAGGATGATTTAATTAGAAAGATAAAAAAAATCATGGCACTTGCTGAAGATACTTCAGCAAGCGACCAAGAAATACAACTTGCTATATATCGTGCAAATAAACTACGCATTCAAAGAGTAGATGCGAAACTTGTGTTGATGCATATCATTTAGGACAAAAACATGGTCTTGAATATGAAGTAGAAAGGACAGATTTACTTGGAAACTAAAAAAAAGAGGGGTTGTTTAAATCCTGAAGTACAAAAAATCGCAAAAGGATTCTTAGGTAGAGAAATTACCACAAGAGAACTTAGATTATATCCATATATTGATTATTGCATCAAAAATGATAAACCTGAACAGATAAATGAAGAGAAAGTAGAAATTTTAAAAAGATTGTCACAAGAAGAGCATGTAGTAAGTATGCAAAGTATAATCATGTGTACAAGAGAATTTTATGATTATATGCAAGATGTACTTGCCGAGAGTTATGTTGAAACTTGGTGGGAAAAGGGGAGATGAAATTGACAAACAGACAACAAGAATATATTAAAAGGAATGTTCATAGGGTCAATTTTACATATCGAAATAAATATGATTACAGATTGTATATGCTTTTTAGAAAATTAAATGAACAATACAAAAAAGATCATACAGGCATATCACGAAATAAATTTGTCAAAGATGCCATTATAAACGATATGTCTTCAGAAAAGGATGATATAAAATTAGATAAAGAGGTATATCAATCGTTTCCTGAAGGAATGAAATACAGTTCACAATTCACAATTTCCATCAATAGAAACACAGATAGGGAATTGTATAAGTATCTTCTTGAAATTGAAGAAACACAACCATTAGCTGACTATATAAGATTAGCAGTATATAAGTACATTCAAGAAAAAGAAGTGGTTGTTTGAAAGAATACCTAGAAAATAAATAGGAAGGAGTAAAAATGCCATTTAGAAAATATTCAAACCAATTTAGGAAAGGTGTTTGTCAATTAACTTGTGATTGTGGACATTCTCCATCAAAAACAGCAGAAGAATATGAAATACCTTTAAAAACACTGGAGAAATGGATTACGGCATACAATAAAAATCCTTGTTGCTTTGATAAAAGTGATGATTATTATATAGAGAAACATAAAGAATTTGCAAAACCTATGATAATCTATCTACAAAAGAAATGATTTCTTTACTAAAACAACAAGATGATGAAATACATAGTCTTTACAGTGTTATAACTAGCTATCAAATTAAAGAAAGAATGAAATTAGAAAGAAGAGGAAATAAGCATGATAAATAGAGTGGTAGCCGTAGGGAGATTAACGAAAGACCCTTTGCTAAGTAAAACAATGTCAGGAATCAGCACTTGTACATTTACATTAGCAGTAAATCGAAGAAATCAAGTTGCAGGACAACCTGATGCTGATTTTATACAATGTGTAACATGGAGAAAAACAGCCGAAAACATCACAACTTACTTGCATAAAGGTTCTCTCATTGGAATAGAAGGCAGAATCCAAACACGAACTTATAACAATCAACAAGGACAGAAAGTTTATGTAACCGAAGTAGTGTGCGACAATGTACAATTCTTAGAACCTAAACAAAATTCACAACCTTCACAATATTCTCAATCACAACAGACATATCCATATGAACAACCACCTGTTCAAACTTATTATCAACAACAAAGTATAACTGCTGAAGCAGAAAAAAGCGTTCCTTGGGATGTTGCTGATACGCTAGATATTTCTACAGATGATTTGCCATTTTAATTAAGGAAGGAGTATGGACATGAAAGAACTTGTAGTAGGAAATCCAATTTATGACAAAGAATTAAAAGTATTAGGATTGATTACAGCTTTACCTTATGGAGAAAACAATAAATTCTAATATATTTGGGTGGATAAAAAAGGATTCTCAACTCGTGAAACAGAAAAATTTAGTCATAGTCGGTTTATCTTGTTTGATGTAAATGATATGATTAAATAAGTCAAAAAAGGAGTGATGCACTGTATGAAATTAGAAATAGTCTTAAATGAAGAAAAAGCAAAAGAACATCACTACAACATACATAAAGGCTATGCTAAGATTGAAGACTTTATGATAAAACAAGGTTTTAGCAAGATTTCTGAAGGAGTTTTAGAAGGGGATGATAGTCAAAAAAGTTTTGATTCCGTTCTATTGATTAACAGAGAATTAGCCAAAACAAAATGGTTTCCATTATTGGTAGAAAAATGGTGGTGGCACATTGACGGAGAAATTGAAGACTGTATGGGATATATAACAGGTGTTTGGGAAAAAAAAGAAGAAAAACCACAAATTATGAGGATGGAAATTGTCTTGAGCGAAGAAAAAGCAAAGCTTCATGGAATTGATGTAAACAAAGGATATAAAGCCATTGATGATTATTTTGAAAATCGAGGAGTACCTAAACTTGGACAAGGAATATATGAATGTATTGAAGATGATAATAGTTTCTCTACATTTAGCGTTGCAATCGCACAATTACCTGAAACAAAATGGTTTCCTTTGCTAGTAGAAAAGTGGCTATGGTATATCCAAGGAGAAGTGGAAGATTGCATTTCATCATTGAAAGGAATTACTCTTTAATAGGATGTTTGTATGAATAAAAAAGCTATCAACTTTGATTTGGATACAAAGAAATTGAGAGAATTCCATCCAAAAGGTATTACTCAAGCCTATACAGATATACGAAATTTTCTTGAAAGTATGGGATTTGAACATAGACAGGGTTCAGGCTATGTATCGAAAGAACCAATGCGTTATGCTACTGTAGATGCAATCGTAGAAAAATGAGTAATGAACATGATTGGTTATCTAAATGTGTAAAAGAAATTGATGTTACTGATGTAGGAGAAAAATATTACAGTTTATTAGATACTGTTTGCGGTAAAGGAAGTATTGTTAAGGATATCTTAGAAGAAAAAGATGAAATTGATTTAGATATTGATATTACAGATGATTTTTTCGACATTGATAAATAACTAAAGGAGTGATTGAGTGAGCAGGAGAGAAGAACAACTACGCAAAATGAGAGATCAAAAAATTTCTGAAAGAGTGAGCAATATTTATTTGTCTTCAATTACTGAAGTTTTATTTGAGGCAGGAGTAAAGAAAGAAGATATTGAAACTCTATTATGTAACCTAACTGAAAAAATTGAGAATTTGACGAAAGGGTACATAGGTTTAGATACTTATATTGAAACAGTTGAAGAAAAAGTTGGAATTAAACTAAAAGGAGAATAAGAATATGAAAACAACAATTAAAAAAGTGGATTTAGCTGAAAGTGTAAAAAACGCACTAGCAACAACAAAAAGTGCAGGAATGGAAGCAGTGGAAACAGTATTTACAGAAATCGCAAAAGCACTGGCTGAAGGCAATACAGTTGAAATTTCAGGGTTTGGTAAATTTGAAGTAACTGAACGCTCTGCGAGAACTGGAATCAATCCTGCTACAAAAGAAAAAATCGAAATTCCTGCAAGTAAATCAGTAAAATTCAAGCCAAGTAAAGCACTAAAAGATCAAGTAAAATAACTATACAAATGCCTTGTTCAGAACTTGGCATTTTTTCTTTTTTGGCATCAAAAAAAGGCATTTGGAAAAATGCCATTTGCCTTTTGTTAAATTGATACAAGAGTGATACGAAAAAAAGTAAAACATATATATTTTAAGTCTTTTATAGACAATGCAGATATTATAAACACGCATAATTACTTCACTTCATATTCAGAATTTTTTATCTACAAAAATATGTGGATGAAAAGTCGTGGCGTGAAGTCAATGAGCGAAAAGAAGTTATCCAATCTAAGCAACATTTAAGTAAGCGTGTAATAGATGCATTAAAAGAAAAAATTAATGTGTTGAATGAAGAAAAATCATGGGTATTGTTGCCAAAGAAAGTTTCAAAAGAGGACTTTGTAATTTTGGATTTACCATTTAAACAAAAACAGTGTGAGCTTGTTTTTGATCATTTACAGCTTATATATACAAAGAGTATGGATATTGTATATAGCTTAATAAATTACTTTAAGGATGAAACCATTTATGTATATGGAACTCATGTATTAAATGATTATGTGGATTTTAACTTTTTTAAATCTAGGTGTTTTCATCAGATTTTAAGTGGAGTTTGTATTGTTTTTGAAGATGAAAATCTTGATTTATCTTTATTGAATGAAAATGTGCGTACATTTATTATTACGGAAAATGAGAACACTCGATTGAAATGGATACAAAGTAAGTATGTATTTGATGTGGATAGTTTGGATGAAAAAAGAATATATTTTGACACCTACCAATTGCCTTCTTATCTAAACATGACATGTTATGAAAATACATATGTAGAGTGTATTTATAATCGAGTAAGTGAATCCAATTTAAAAAGAAGAGCGTGTAAGCCATTTTCTTATCGAAAAGAACGAAATTGTATTGGCTTTGAAAGTCAGAGTGATCGCCCTGTGTTTATTGATGAGAAAAGAAAACTTTATATTTTATATATGCATGAAGAATATAAGTGTAAAGCTTATAAGCTATGTGAGAATCTTTCACATCTTAAAATTTGTTCAGACTTAAGTTCAAATAGTGATATTTATGTTATTTGTGTAGATTTTAAACAATTGACAAATGAAGTGTTTCAAAAAGCTTTATATCAGGCGCAAGTATTGTGGGTTGGCTATGGATTGAAGGAGTATGGATATACATTGAGGCGTAAACTTCCTTATGAAAGCTTTGATTGTGTATTTTTTAAAGATCAAAATGAAGGGATTGGAGTTTATGAATGAGATCGGCATATATCTTTCTTTTGATCGAAAGATGATTTTTGTTTCTGAGTCGTATCGAGTACAAGATTTTTTTGATGAGTTTTTAGAGTATGAAGTACGATATGTGTTTAATGTTACGGTAATGTGTTTTTTGGATTTGAATAAAACATTTAAAGAAAATCATATTGCGCATTGCGATATGTTGATTTATGGGAGGTAAATTTATTTATGAAAATTTCAGTGGATTATTCAGAAGTATATCAAGCAAGTGTCTATGTGAAAAACAAAGCGGATAGCTATAATGATCTAATTCAAAATTTATATAAAAGAGTGGAGCAGATGCAAAGCATTTGGCAGGGTGTAGATCATTTAGCGTTTCAAAATCAGTTAGAAGAATTTAGACCAAGCCTAAATGAAATGTATCAAGTGATTTTAGAATATAGTAATGTTCTAAAACAAACAGCTTCGGTTTATGAAAAACTTCAACAAGATCGTGTTCAACAAGCTAAATTATTATTGTAGGAGGAATGGTTATGACACAAATTCAAATATCTAGTGAAGATGTAATGGCGTATTCAAAACAAGTCGATGCGTATGCCAATGAGATTCGTACAGTATTTAATGAAATTGAATCTAAGATGTATTATGTGGAATCGATTTGGCAGTCTCCTGCATCTAAATATTTTATGGAACAGTTTCAAACATTAAATCCTGCTATGATGTCGTATTTAGAAACATTAACGCGTTTTTCTACATATTTACATCAAACCGCAAATCTATATCAGGAAAACGAACAAAATTTGATGCATCATGGATGAGATACAATTTTATAAAGTATTATCAAGTGATTTAAGCTCTCTTTTGAATCAAACAAAAAATGCAGTATCGGGTGAAGAGTTTGTCTATGTAAATCAAAAGGTATCGCGAATTCAATATTTGATTCAGATACAAATACAGGAAATTTTAAATCATGAAAGCCGACAGTCTTTCTTGTAAGAATTTAAGTGCACAATATAATTTACTGGCATCAAGAAATATTGCGTTAAAGAATCCTGCATTAAAGGAAAGACAAAATCGTATCGCAAAAGAAATTATGGATATTTCGAACTATTTATCGAAAAGTGCTAATTTAATCGAGAATACCGAAAACAAACAATTGTTGTTTCAGCCTGGTAAACATAATTTCACTAAGTATGTAAACTTGAATTTAGTTTCGCAGCTGACTAAACAAAGTCGATATTCTTATGGCTCAATCGGATATACAGCTTCATTAAAGGAATGGAACAAAAACTATACGAAAAATTATTTTCATGTGGGGGCCAATGCGGCTATATTAGATGGAGAAATTAAATCGAGTATAAGTGCTCGGTTATGGAAAAATAAAAAATTTGATCCTCGTGTTGTATTACAAGGTGAGGCTAGTGTTGCCTTATTATCATCAACGGTGAATGCACGTATTGGTAATTCAAAAGTGTATGCGAGTGCTCGTGCAACAGGACAAGTCGGTGTGGCGTATGCGAATTGTAAGGCCGTGTTTTCTAAAAAGGTTCAGTCGTTTGAGGCTGGTGTTGGTGTTGCAGCCTTAAGAGGAGAAACGCGTTGTGTTTTAAATATTCTTGGTGCAAAAGTAACTTTAACTGCACAAGGAAGTGTTGGAAGTGCTGAGGCAAACTTTTCATATCATTTTTCAAATAGAGAGTGGGAAATTGGATCTAAGCTTGGTTTTATTGCGGGGCTGGGCTTTAAAATCAATGTGAGCTATTAAAAGGAGGTTAAATGAAAGATTTATTACCAATTGGAAGTGTAGTGACTTTAAAAGAAGGAACTAAAAGATTAATGATTATTGGGCGTCTTCAACAAAATGTAAGGACAAAGAAAGTGTATGATTATGCAGGATGTTTATGGCCAGAAGGCTATATGGATAAGGATTCTTGTTACGTATTTGATCATGAAGATATTGATTGTCTATACTATATTGGATTGCAGGATATAGAAGAGTTCAATTTTCGGTTTGAACTCGATGAAATGAGAAAAAAAACAAGCCAATAGACATTTGTCTATTGGCGTTTTATTAGTCTTTAGATTTCGCAAGATCCGGTCTAGAAACTAGATATTCTGGATTGTTTGCCTTTAAATTGTCGAATACATCTTGATCATGCACTTCAAAATTGTATTTCTTTAAGTAATATACAAGACAAGCTTTTTTGACATCATCATCACTGCTTAATGTTGTATAGACTTCATCTTTAATATCTTTGTATGTGTTTGTTACTAATACGGCAACGTAAGCATATGTTGTTCCACTGCTTTCGTTTGTGAAAATTTCATCGATGACTCCGGCTTTTTTTGCCTTATATAACTTATTGATCATTCGAGTGGAAATATCTGTTTTCTTTGTTGTAATTAATGTTTCTTTTCCTGAATATGTTGCTGAATCGACCATATATTGTGAAGCTACTTCTTCAGGGTCTGTTCCATCTTTTAAAGCTTTCAATGCTTTTTTAGCTGTTGCCTTATTTTCACATTGAATGATACGAGCTTTACTTGGTTTATATGTGTTTTGAACATCTTTTTTAGCATCTGTGAAATATTTTTCTGTTAATTCACTTGCTTGTAAACTTGGAATCAAAACTTTATTCATATATTGTTTTTTGCTTGAATAACCAAGAGATTTAATTTGACTTTCAAAATCGGACATATTTTCTTTATAGTTGTCGATTTGTTCTTGGGCTTTTTCTTTCATTTCATCGGTTACTTTAACTTCTTGTTTATAGATTGCTTGCTTAACAAGTTCCATTGTAAGATCTGTACCTGTTGAAATTTTTAATAAATCATATTCATCGCCTTTTGTATATGTTGTATTGCCAATGGTCATGATGGCTTCATCTTTATCTTTAATTGTGGCAGTTGCTCCAGAACATGCGCTCAACATCATGGCTGCACATACAAGTAGTATAGGTGTCTTTTTCATTATTGATCACCTCCATAAGTCGTTTTTACATAGTTGTCGAATTTTTTCTTAGTGTCTTTATCGTTGAATTTAATATCTAATTTTTTCGCGTATGAATCTAGAATTTTGTATGAAAGAGAAGAGTCGCTGTTTAAGATCGCATATAATGCTTGGTTTGAAACTGTGTCATTTTTTGCGTTGAAGATTTTATTTGAATCTGTTTCTTTTACATAAATTCTATATAAGCTTGTGCCACTTGAATTTGTAACTGTAATCCAGTCGCTAGTTTCACCTTTTTTAAGATTAATGGCAGCTGTAACTACATCAGCAGGTACAGTAGAAGTTGAACTTGAGTCTGAGCTTGTTTCTGAGCTTGTTGAATCTGAATCTACATATCCTGCAAAACCTTTTTTGTTTGCGGTATTTGAATCTTCAGAGAATGCTTTTGCGACATCCGCAAAACTTTCTTTTTCTAAAGCTTTATCAATGTTATTTTTCTTTTTTGTTTCTGTTTCTGTTAAATTATCTGCATCACTTACTTCCATTTTAATGATAGAAACAGTTCTAGGGCTTTTTTCTTCCCAGGCTTTTTTTACTTCATCAAAATGTTTTGTGATATATTTTTTATTCATTTCTTTTTCTTTAACGCTTGTTATGCAATAGTCATTTAATTGTTCAAAGGATGAATATCCATATTTAGCTAGTTCTGAAGTTAAAGTGGATTCATAATCGTCACTTTGTTTTGATGCGTTTGATTTAATATTAGATTCCAATGTATTTGCCTGTTTTTTAATATCTTTTGTAGTTTCGATTGATTGATCGATGACGGCATTTTTATACATATTGTAGATTGTTGAACCATCATATGGTGCGGATTCGTCATATAAATCATTTGCGGTAATATCGTCTTTATCGATTGAAGCAACAACTTGCTCATTATTTGATGATTTTGCGGATACATTGTCTTTATTTGTGTCATAAATAAAGTAGCCAATAAAACCAATAATAATTATGGCAATTAGGACGACAAACCAGTTATTTCGTAAAATATCAGTCATAATTAACCTCCTTGAGAATGTCTTTTCAATTATACGAGATATCTTTTTAAAATGCAATGAACCGCCGAGATGTATTAATTGAGATTTTAATAATTATTTGGTATTATATTGCAGTGAAAAGAGGTAGAATGTATGGCAGATTTGGTCATTAAGGATCTTCATGTATCCGTGGAGAATAAAGAAATTTTAAAAGGGTTGAGTTTAACTGTAAAATCAGGTGAGCGTCATGCCCTAATGGGACCTAATGGAAATGGTAAATCTACATTGCTTGCAGCCATTATGGGAAACCCAAAATATACAGTTACATCTGGTTCAATCACATTAGATGGCAAAGATGTACTACAAATGTCTGTAGATGAAAGAAGTAAAGCTGGACTTTTCTTAGGAATGCAATATCCAAGTGTTGTTTCTGGTGTTACAAACTCTGACTTTTTAAGAAGTGCAATGAATGCACGTTTAGAAAAACCAATCTCATTATTTAAATTCATTAAGGAAATGGATAAGGCGATTGAGCAATTAGAAATGAAGAAAGACTTAGCTCACCGATTCTTAAATGATGGATTTAGTGGTGGAGAGAAGAAGCGTAATGAAATCGTTCAAATGATGATGTTAAAACCATCAATTGCCATGTTGGATGAAATTGATTCAGGACTTGATGTGGATGCATTGCGTATTGTTTCAGATGCCATCAATCAATGTCAAAAACAAACAGATCTTGGTTTATTGATCGTATCTCACTATGCACGTTTCTATGAATATTTACAACCAACACATGCTCACGTATTAATGGATGGACAAATTGTTGTATCTGGAGATGCAAGCCTTGTTGAAAAAGTAGACCAAGAAGGATATGAATGGATTGAAAAAGAGTACCACGTAACCGCAAATAAAGAAGAAGATAAACAACCTATTTCTTTAGGTTCTTGTGGAGCAAAAAAATATGCTTAATCGATTTGATGTTCATAATAGTGAAACTTTAAATATTCAAATTGATCGTCATGATCAAAAATCTTATTTGATTGAATTAAGCAAAGATTGCACAAAATTAGATTTAAGAGTGGAATGTTTAGAAAATTCTTTTTCAAAATTCTTTATTCTAAATCATGCTGAAAATGCATGTGAATTAAATATTAATATGGTACTTAAACAAGATGCCAATTGTCAGATGGGTGTCTTGGACTTAGAAAAAAGCCCGTTAAAATGGAATCATTATGTAGATTTAAAAGAGCCGGGTGCAGAATATGAAATTTTAAGTGGTCAATTGTGTCAGGAACATATAGAAAAAGTATGTGATATGGAAGTAAGACATAATGCACCGCATACAAATGGTCAAATGAAAAACTTTGCGGTTCTATTTGATCATGGTCAATACCAAATGGTTGCCAATGGCAATATCAAAAAAGGATGCTTTGATGCACAATCTCATCAGGCAACGCGTGTACTAACTTTAGGTCAAGGACACAAGACGAAAGTTATTCCATTATTATTAATTGATGAAAATGATGTAAAGGCAAGTCATGCCCTTACAATTGGTCAGCCAGATGCAGATCAGTTATATTATTTACAGTCTCGTGGATTAAGTACAAAACAAGCTGTTGGCTTATTAAGTGTAGGTTACTTCTTACCTGTCATTGATTTAGTAGAAGATGAAGAATTAAAGAACAGTCTTCGTCAAGAAATGGAAAGTAAGGTTGGATTGTATGGACATCAGTAAAATTCGTAAAGATTTTCCAATTTTAACCCGTACAATGTCCAATAAACCATTAGTATATTTCGATAATGGGGCAACTACATTAAAGCCCCAACCTGTCATTGATGCTGTTGTGAATTACTATACATACCTTGGTGCGAATGCTCATCGTGGTGATTATGAAATGAGTGCACAAGTTGATGCTGCTTTTGAAGGAGCTCGTGTTCGTACACAAAAATTTTTAAACGCAAAATATAAAGAGGAAATCGTTTTTACTTCTGGTTCAAGTGAAGGGTTGAACTTAGTTGCGATGATGGTTACTCAGCAACTTTTAAATGAAGGTGATGTTATTTTAAGTGATGAAAGTGAACATGCTTCAAGCATCTTACCTTGGATGCAAGCGGGAAAGAAAAAGGGAACAAAAATTGATTATATACCTTTAGATGAAGAGGGTAAGATTACCGTTGAAAACTTTAAACGTGTTTTAACAGACAAGGTAAAAGTCGTAGCGATTGCGATGGTATCTAACGTTTTAGGTTTTGTAGCTCCAGTTAAAGAAATTGCCAAGATCTGTCATGAAAGAGGCATTCTATTAGTGATTGATGGAGCACAAAGCACACCTCATTTAGATATTGATGTACAAGATCTAGATTGTGATTTTTATGCCTTTAGTGCACACAAAATGTGTGGTCCAACAGGCGTAGGGGCTTTATATGGTAAGAAAAAATGGTTGGACCAATTAGAACCGATTTTCTATGGTGGAGAAAGTAATGCTCGATTCGATAAGTCTTGTTCATTGACTTTAAAAGAAACTCCATTGAAGTTTGAATCGGGAACGCAGCCAATTGAGGGTGTTATTGGTATGGCGGCAGCCATGGATTATTTGGATTCAATTGGTAAAGAGAACATTCATGCGCATGAAGTTGAATTAAAAGAATATTTTTTAGAAAAAGCTAAAGCTTTAGGAAATATTGTTGTATATAACGAGAATGCGAAAAGTGGTATTGTGACATTTAATGTGAAGGACAAAGATCAAATGATTTTTGCGCAAGATGTCGCAAGCTATTTAAATACGTTTGGCATTGCCGTTCGTTCGGGACAGCATTGTGCTAAATTACTTCCGGATGTATTAAAAACACCGGGTACTTGTCGTGCAAGTTTCTATTTGTACAACACAAAAGAAGAAGTCGATCAATTGATTGATGCTTTAAAGAATGCAACAGTAGAAAACTGTGTCAGCATTTTCTTTTAGGAAGGAAGCTTAATTATGTCAAATATTGATCCTATGTTGATGCGCCAAATTATTATGGATCATTATGACTATCCTCGTAATAAAGAATTGACAGATAATGAAGGTTATATGTCACGTCATATGGCGAGTGATTCTTGTATTGATGATATTACGGTGCAGACAAAAATTTCCGATGGGAAAATTGATGATATTCGTTTTGATGGTGTTGCCTGTACGATTTCTACAGCTTCAACTTCAATTATGTCTGAATTATTAAAAGGAAAGACAACTGAAGAAGCAAAAGAAATTATGGATAACTATTTCAAAATGATTGATCAAAAAGAATATGATGAAGATGTTTTGGATGAAGCAATTGCGTTTCAAAATGTTGGTAAACAAGCGAACCGTATCAATTGTGCCACAATTGGTTGGAAGGCTATGCGTGAAATGATTAAGGAAAGTGAGGATGAAAAAGATGAGCAATGAAAAAGATATCGCACTTTCTAGTGAATATGAATATGGTTTTCATGATGAAGATGTAAGTGTATATAAAACACAAAAAGGTTTGAATGAAGAAACAGTACGGACGATTTCTAAAATCAAAAAGGAACCGGAATGGATGTTACAATTACGATTGGATGCATATCATTCTTTTGTGGAGCAACAAAATCCAAATTGGGGACCAGATTTAAGTGAAATTGATTTTGATGATTACACTTACTATATTAAACCGAGTGATAAACAAGAAAAATCTTGGGACGAAGTGCCAGATACCATTCGTAATACATTTGATAAATTAGGAATTCCAGAAGCAGAACAAAAGTTTTTGGCAGGAGTTTCTACACAATATGAGAGTGAAGTTGTTTACCACAACATGTTAGAAGAGGTGGAAGAAAAGGGTGTTATCTTCTTAGATACAGATTCGGCTTTAAGAACATGTCCAGATTTATTAAAGAAATACTTTGGTAAATTAGTGCCTTATACAGACAATAAATATGCAGCTCTAAATACAGCTGTATGGTCTGGTGGATCTTTCATTTATGTACCAAAGGGTGTGAAGTTAGAAAAACCTCTACAATCTTATTTTCGTATCAACTCAATGTCAATGGGGCAATTTGAAAGAACACTGATTATTGTCGATGAAGGTGCAGATGTGCATTATGTAGAAGGATGTACGGCACCAACGTATTCAAAAGATTCTTTACATGCGGCAGTTGTAGAAATCTATGTACACAAGAATGCGAAGTGTCGTTATTCAACTGTACAAAACTGGTCTAGCAACATCTTAAACTTAGTTACAAAACGCGCAAAAGTATTTGAAAATGGACACATGGAATGGATTGATGGAAACGTGGGTTCACATGTGAATATGAAATATCCAGCTTGTATTTTGGCTGAACCATACGCAAAGGGAACAACCATTTCAATTGCGGTAGCGGGTGAAAATCAAATTCAGGACGCGGGTAGTAAAATGATTCATTTGGCCCCACATACTTCAAGTACAATCATTTCAAAATCGATTGCACGAAATGGTGGGGAAGTCAATTATCGTGGTTGGGTAACACATTCAAAAAATGCTGCGTATGCTAAGAGCAAAGTAGAATGTGATACATTGATTTTGGATAAGAAATCTCGTAGTGACACAGTTCCAATGAATGTATCTTATAATGATACGTCGCAAATTGAGCATGAGGCTACCGTTTCAAATATTAGTGAAGAACAATTGTTCTATTTAATGTCTCGTGGTTTGACTCGTTCACAAGCTACAGAAATGATCGTAATGGGATTCTTGGAACCATTTACACGTGAACTTCCAATGGAATATGCGGTTGAGTTGAATCAAATGTTGAAGTTGGATATGAGTGACAGCATTGGATAAGCGTAAAGAATGTATTCAAAGGCGTAGTTTAGTATCAAACGCAGAAAGACTTTTAAAAGAAAAGGCAATCACAAATTGTGTTTTGCCTTTTTTAAAAGGAAAAATTGGAACCTATATCCCGATTCGCAATGAAGTGGATGTATATTCAAATTTTAAAGAGGAATTTGATCTTTATATTCCAAAGATGTTAGATGATACTACGATTGCCTTTTACTCAGACAAAGAAGAAAAAATAAATGGCCCTTTTTCTACGATTGAACCTATTGGAATTTGTGAAGAAAAAGATTTAAATGTGATTCTAGTTCCTGTTGTAGGCTTTTTTGATACATATCGTCTTGGGTATGGAAAAGGCTATTATGATAGGTATTTGAAAGATAGTTCAGCATTGAAGATCGGGATTGCTTTTGATGTGCAAGAAATAAAGTTTGATGTAAAACCAACGGATGTTAAGTTAGATATGATTATTACAGAATCGAGGATATTACGATGAAAATATTATTTTATGGGGATAGCAATACTTGGGGCTATGATGCCAAGGATGCTTCAAGACAAAAGAATCGTTTCACACAGTTCATTAAACAAGAGTTTAGTCAACATGAAATCATTGAGGAAGGTTTATGTGGAAGGACTTTGTGTTTAGATGATCCGTATGATGCAGATCGTAACGGAACTAAAATGATTTCGATGGTTTTAAAGACACATGCTCCCATTGATATTGTGTTCATTATGTTGGGTACAAATGATGCGAAGCGTCAATTTTCAACAAATTCCATTTCATTAGAGAAGGGAATCCGTACCTTATTATATAAGGCTTTGAATCCGGAAATTTATCGGGATGGATCAAAAGTACCTCAATTTTTTGTGGTTTGTCCACCAAAAATGAATAGAGATGGATTGAATAATGAAAGAACGAAAGAAAATTTTGGGGATGCTGGTTTTGAAATATTAAATAACACAAAGCCTTATTTAGAAAAAGGATGTCGTGACTTTGATGTAGAAGTGATTGATACGCATGCGATTGCTGGAAGTATAGATGGTATCCACATGGATGAAAGTGGTCATAAACAAGTTGCGGATGTGTTAATATCTGTGATTCAAGAATTATAGGAAAGGAAGATACTTAATGAGTGCTTATACAAATGGTTTAGTGTTCTGGAAGCATTTTGAAAAGAAGCAAGATGCGATTTTTAATTATTTAAAATCAGAACAATATGAAGAATTAAACGATATTATCCAGGAATTGGATGAAGAAGTGATGGAAATGAGTGGTGCCCATTTCTTTGTCGAAAATTTTTATGATTCTTTTGAGATGACATTTGATACAGGTCCTAATAAGACGACACAATATCTATGTCAGATGCTTTGTGATATTGCACCAAAATCTGTAAAACAAAATTGGATCATGAATGCTTGTTTACCTGCAATGTCACAAAAGGCGATTCAGGCTATGGTTCAAATCAAAAATGAAGAGTATACTTTGGCTGATTTCCATGTTTTTTATCAAATCGAAAATGATATGTTGGATTGTAAAGTATATTGTCCTGGGTTTAATTTAATTGGAAATCCTGAAAATAAAAAAGAAATGAGTATGTATTTATTAGAGCTTGCGATTGGCCAGCTTGCCTATGAAGCATATATTTGTCGTGTTGACTTTATAGATACGCCAGATTCAAATATGAAATTCTGTCAAATGATGGATTTTTATGAAGTAATCATGGCACTTGTTGAAAAAAATCATTGGAAAGAATATGATAAGCTAATCGATATTTATTCGGTTTATCAGCCAATTCAAGATTTTGCGCATGATGCTCTAAGAAAAGATATGAAATTGATTTTTACAACACATCCTTTGTTGGTGGAACAAACGATTGAGGATAAGGAAGAAGTTTTGGCAGATTTAAGCAGTAAGGATGGTGAATTTGGATATGTGTATTATTCAAATCCTTTCCATAATAAGGAGGATGCTTTATATCGTCAAAAGTTATCAAAAGAATTGGATGAGGCAATTTCTAAAGTCCATGCAGGAAAAGTGGTTGGAGGAGCTATTGGTAAAAGTTTTTCCTATATTGATTGGATCGTGTATGATAAAGCCTTGTTTATGAAGGTTTTCAACCAATTAAAAAAACAGCTCGATGCAAGTGTCGAACTGTATTATCAAAAATTTTAATGACTTTGAATATCAGCGCAGGCATTGAGCAGGCGCTGCCTTTTCATTCCTACAAGAGGTTTTTCTGGATTTTCTAAAAATCGAGCTAATACGTCTGCATCTTTTAAGGCTTCACATAATGGGGAGTCAAAAGATTCTTTTTTTGAATGTTGACGAATCGCATATGTGATATCATCAATTTCAGTTGTTTTAAATAAACCACATTCTTTTAAATATTTATATGCATGAAGACTAGATAACTTTGCGTGTTGTGAATGGGGACAATTATCAACAAATTGAGCATAATCATGGAAAAGAGCAGCCACTTTAGCACGTTCTAGATTTGTGCCTCTTGCCATAGCTATGAATGTAATCGAAAGGTCCACACTTGCGGTATGTGTGAGTGCTGCAATTTTTAGATCTTCATTATAAATTTTAGCATATTGACCATATACATATTCTTTAACTTTTTCATATCGCTCTAACATAATAATCCCTCTCTTTCATGAAAAAAGCGCACGATGTGCGCTTGATTCGAACAAATTTCTACGCAGCTGTATCTACAACTGTGACATTGTTAGCTTGTTGACCACGATCGCTTTCAACAACGTCATAAGTAACAGTTTGTCCTTCTTCTAAAGTTTTAAATCCTTCAGAATTAATTGATGAATAGTGTACGAATACATCTTTTCCATCTTCGCTGGTAATGAATCCATAACCCTTTTCAGCGTTAAACCATTTTACTTTACCTGTGCTCATGCCTATACCTCCTGGACTAAGCCAATATCCTTTGACCGTTAAAATCGAAAGTACTTGCATACAATAGCATTTATCACAATCAGAATATGAGTCTAATCCTTAACTGCTTTCATTTTAGCATTTTCTAACAATAATGTCATTCAAAAATAACATTTTTGTATAGTTATTGTGTCATATTTTGTTTATAATGATTATATAAAAAGGAGGGCATGTGTTTTATGCTTATTCAAGATGATGCTTTGCGTAGTGTTATTGCGCGTACATTACGTGTTAAAGAAGAAGAACTAACCGAAGATTTGATGAAAGAATTGATTCACTTAGAAGTACAGGATCATGAAATAGCAACTCTAGAAGGTTTGCAGTATGCAGAGAATTTAGAGACTTTAAATGCAAGTAACAACAAGTTACAGACGTTGGATCCCATTCGTGATTTACATAATTTAGTTTGTCTAGATGTTTCACGAAATCAATTAAGAGATTTGCAGGCTTTACATGGCTTTCGACAACTTAAAAAATTAAATGTATCAAGAAATAACTTATATACAATGGATATTTCAAGTGTTGCAGCCATGATTGATTTGGAAGTATTGAATCTTTCAAAGGCTAAAGTAGATAGTTTGATTTATTTGGAACATTGTAAAAAGCTAGAAGAAGTTCATATCAACACAGAAAATGGTCCATTTAGCTATGCAATCTTAGGTGTACTTAAAAAATTAAAAAAATTAGATATGGGTGGTATGCGATTGTTCAATATTGAAGATTTAACATATCTTTCGAATGTTGAAGAATTGGATTTAAATACAAACTTAATGTCTGATCTAAGTCCATTATTATCGATGAAGAACTTAAAGAAATTAAATGTTTCAAACTGTCCATATTTAAAGGATTATTCTGTATTAAAGGAATTTTCTAACCTAAAATCATTGAATATTTCTTATAATGAACCTGATCACTTTATGTTCTTAAAGGAATTAAATCATTTAGAATCGCTATCTATGGAACAAACTGGATTCAAAGATATGTCATTATTAAATAGTTTAGGTGACTTAAAAGAGTTAAATGTGTCTAAGAATCGTTTAAAGAATTTAGAAAAGTTCACAAATGTAGAACATCTAGAAATCTTAGATGCGAAGTTCTGTCAATTAACGGAAATTCATTTTCTAAAGAATGCGCATCAATTGAAACATTTAAATTTATTCACAAACCGTATCAAGGATATTCGTATTTTAAAGGATGCCAAAGAAATGGTATATTTGAATGTGGGCCGCAATGATATTAAGGATATTACTTGTTTAAAAGATATGAAACAATTGGAAATCATTTCTTTAGAAAATAATAATGTTAAGGATTTAAAACCATTATCTGAACTTACGAATCTTTGCGATGTGGATTTATATAATAATGTCATTGAGGATTTAACGCCGTTAGAAAATCTAGAGTTTATTTCTTATTTACGATTGGATCACAATGCCATTACGGATTTAACTCCATTATCAAAACTTAAATATTTGCGTTCTTTAACTTTGAAGGCAAATTATATTACAGATGTAACTCCATTAAAAGATTTAGAATTATTAGAAGCACTACGTCTAGATGATAATCCTATTCAAGATACAAGTGTATTAGAAAGTATGGAGTTCTACGAAAAATTTACGAATTAACATAAAACCCCTTTATATAAAGGGGTTTTAATAGTTTTGCGTTGCGTTATGTCTTGATTAGGTCTTGAAAATTTGAAATTGCGTTCAAAACCTCTTCTTCTTCAGTGTCAATCAAGTGTCCATAAATATCCATTGTAGTACGTATAGAAGAGTGCCCTAGACGTTTCGATATCTTGTACATATTTACACCTGCCTCGATAAGATTTGAAGCATGTGAGTGTCTTAACGCATGAATATTGAATTCAGGAACTCCAGCTTCTGCACACAATTTATTTTTTCTTAGCCTTAATATCTCTGGATCCATATGTTTATATCCACCAAAAATGAACCACGACTCTTCAAATTCATCAAATGAAGAATAGTATTTCTTCAATTCATAAATAAACGATTTTGTTTTTTCATCAACTGCAATCTTACGAATTGAATTCTTGGTCTTTGGTGTCTGCCACTTACCACGAATATACTGTCTGCGAATATGGATGTATTTTCCGTCAAAATCCTCAAAGGTTAAAGATAAACATTCGGATACACGCATACCTGTCATATACATCGTCCAAATTGCGTATGCCGTATCTTTCCATGCTCCCTCTCTAGATGTTACTGCATATTCAAAAAGTGTCTTAAAATCACTTTTAGGCACGATTTCAAGCTTCTTAGCCTCCGTGGCTACAGGCTTAACCAAAGGTGCCATTTTATAAAACGGATCATTGATAATACCGTAGTATTTCTTCGCGAATCTAAAGATATTTCTAAGATTCGTTAATAAAGTCTTTTTAGTTGAATACTTATAAGATTTGATTTGTGGCAATTCGAAAAAGTTATCGATATCAAGATATGTAATCTTGGCCATCTTCTTATCATTGAAGGGAGATAACATATTCAGATACACTCTTTTCGTATCCAGCGTAGATGGCTTCAATGTTCTAGACTTAAATTCATACCATTTTAAAGTAACTTCATAGAAGGATACGTCCTGGTTTCCAACAACCTTGATCTGCATGAATGCAGATTCAGCAGCTACTGCTTCTTTTTTAGTGTTAAACCATTTAGAGTTTCTTTGAACACGATCTCCATTAAAATCGGTGTAATAGCAGCGGAATCTCCACTGCTTCTTTCCATTGTGTAGGCGCTCATAAATAGGCATTTAAATTTCCTCCGTTCTATGCTAAAATGAGCACATAAAAAGTTTGATGTGGTAGTCATCTTTTTATGTGAGAGTATTGATAGTACTCTTGATTGTCCTGGATGTTGGTAGCGTCCAGGATTTTTATTTTTTAAGTTGTTACATATTTTAGATAAAAAAATAGGAAGATGTTGCTGGGCACCACCTTCCCGGAAAAAGATTAACTTTTTTGTTCTTCGCAGACATTATACTCTGAAGCTTCTAAAAAAATCAATCATTTTTACAATTTCGCTCACGTGAGCGAGATGGTGATCAATAATGTTTCTCCTTTGTTTTCACCTGTGCGATGTTAGCATCCAGGACTTTTTTTGCTTAATACCGATTATGAGTTCATAGGTGGGAGCTTATACCAATCGTATGGAAATCCTAGCTTTTTAAATATTTCATTTTCATTGATTGAATTAATACTCTTGGATAAATGAACCATTCTTTTTCGTATAGAATTATTAAAAGTAGCAAAGTTACCAGGTGCAAGGAAAATTCGCATTGTCACAAAAACGTTAAATACATCTTGTTTGCTATCATTATTTCCAATATTGTAAAGACTATGTAATTCATTTAGATATTGCGCATTTCCTTTACATTTGAAACCAATAAACTTGTTGCTATGAGCCGTGATGTTTCGAATTTCATGAATGTTTTTTAAATAAGATAACAATTTATTAGAATCCAAATAAATGGTAGATACATTTAATGCTTTATTCGCAAAAAAACTGTATTTTTTAGCTATCTTGTTTTGATCAGATTGTTTCATCAGTTCATAAAATTGAACTACTTGTCCGAACGATAGATAATTCATAATTACCCATAGCGGAACATTAAAATGATGGTTCAAATAATGTTTGACTGAATTATCGTTTTTTTCTCTTTCCTTTTGTGCAATTGTTTTAGAAATACCTGAAATTAAATTAACAGTTTTTGTGATTTTTGAACAATCAAAATTATTTACATTCAAATAGGAATAATCTTCTGGATGTGATTCAGAAAAATAATAAGCAATCATTGATTTTAAGCACTTTTCTATATCAATAGTAGCTTTTAGAAAAATACTTTTTATTTCCTTGTCAAAATAATAAACTGATAAAATTTCGTTAAAAGATACATCATGTAAATAATTATCTGTTCCAGGAATCATAAAAAACTTAGAATAATAATTTATTACGTTATAATAATTGTTACAAAGTAAAGATAGTTTAGCAGATTCGTCATCATGTACGATTAACCCTCTGCTTTTTAAAATATTTATTTGTTCGTCTAATGTTTTAAATGGTTTAGACATTTTTTAATCTCCTCCTAACAAAAAAAGCCCCTCAAAATGAGAGACTTTCTTGCGCGAGTAGGTTCACTTAGAATTCTCTACCGCTATCCTTGTCCTCATTCTACTAAATTATATTTTGTTTGTCAAACAATATGTCGTTTGTCAGCTCCTTCTATAATCAAAACCCAGATATATTTACATACATAAATTACTTATCATCCTTCTTAACTCTTTCGTATTCCATCTGAGCTACTGTATCCACTGTGTGCTGGCCTTTATCATCTAGGGATCTATAAATAGTGAGATGTTCTTTTTCGTGGGGAGTAACTTTTATTTCCAGTATCTCATTATCAGCAACAATTCCATCGTCTCCCATAAGAGCACTAGCGGTGGTTTCTAACGCTTTTGCGAAAGCCATGATTTTCGATTGTGACAAATCTACTTGTCCTTTTTCTATTTTTGCTATCATGCTTTTATCTGCATAGCCTAATTTTTTTGCTAATTCAGTTTGTGTATACCCTAATTGTTTTCTCCTTGTTTTTATATTTGAATAAATTTGTAACATGTTCTAGCCTCCGCTTATTCTTTTACTGTATTTAGAATATCACATTTATATCTAAGTTGTAAAATAATTCAACATTTTTGTTAAAAAGGTTGACACGTATTCAACATTTGAATATACTGTAGGTGGTTGAATCAAATTCAACCAAGAAAGGATGATTGAAATGGCTGATATTAAAGCTTTAAAAGAAAAAATTAACAACAGCGGAATGACGTTTAGCTCAATCGCTAAAAAATCAGGTATTTTACGTGAAACATTGTATAATCGTTTAAATGGAGTTAGTGATTTCACTGCTGCAGAAATAGTTGGTTTAAGTCGAACGTTAAAATTAACAAAGTCTGAAAGAGACGATATTTTTTTGAATGAAAAGTTGAATGACATGCAACCTTAAATTTAAATACTGCAGATTAAGTACTACCAATGACTGCCACAGAAAGGAGAATCATCATGGAGCAAAAAAACTATAGTGAATCACTTGATCCAATTGAAAGAGAATCATTTCTAGAAAAATTAAATGATTGTAATGATATTGAGTATTTAAAGCAGGTGATTGAAGTTTGTAGAAGCAGGGCAATTTATTTGGCATTAAAAAAAGAAGGCCTTATTTAACCTTCTAAGAATAAAGAATACTACCAACTACTACCACAGAAAGGAGGAAGACGCATGGCAAAAACATTATTAGGATACAAAGACGTAATGTCACTAGGAATCAACAAAGTAATGGCATATCGGATGATCCATATGGTTCAGGAATCTGAGGAATACAAGAGTTCAAATGTATCTAAGGTTATTTGTGGTGCCAAACAGGTTCCTATCAGTATGTTTACCAACGTTTTTCCTGAATTCAAAAAAGCATGTAAGGAGATGTGGGGGTAAACCAATTTACATTGGCGCGGTACTTGAGGATGGAGGGAAGGAAGAAATTATATGAGAAAAGATGAATTAGATACCTTGTTAAGTATGATTTCAAAATTGAAACCGCATGAATGGAATCAGATTGTGCATTATGTACAAAAAAAGTACTCTTCCAAACAGGCAAGTGTACCTATGCCAAGTATGGAAGAGTTGAGTGACTACTCTGCTAATCTCGATTTCCCTGGGCTTATGAAGTCACAATCTGAATGTGATAAGGACTGATTCTGTAATCAGTTCCCTTATAAAGAATATTCAGATAAGGAAATTCGTAAAGGGTATCTGGAGATCTTCTTGTAAGTGGAGCATAAAGCTGAGCACTTTCTTCCCACCAAATAAGAGGATTGACCTGGTTCGGACCTATTTTGCAATCAGGGTCATCATTCAGGCAGACCCAGTCACCAATCAGGCAAGCATAAATTTTAGTCATTTGTTACACCTCCTTTCAAAGGAGATAGTAACATAACAGATTATTAAAGGAGAAATTTAAATGGCTGAAAATAGAGTAAAAGATTTTATTAACACTGTAGATCTAGTGAAAGAACAAATGGTACAGAAACAAGAAATAAGCACAATAGCCGTTGCCGTCAAGCTTGAGGGTTTGGATCAGCTAAACGAGGAACTTGAAGTCCTGAATCATAAAATGCTAGGGCTTAGTCATAATCCAATTAGGTTGACAAAGGAGCAGGAGAAATCAAATGCTCCTATGCCGACCTTTCATGGTTCTTATACAAGCCCTTTAGGAATGATGGAAGAAGAATCTCAAAAGGTGGCAGAAATCAACTATTATCGTAGACGTTTGAATGAATGTAAAGCAATAGAACTTCTATCTTTGCGCGATCAGAATATTTTGTTTGATCTATACTTTTGGAATATGAATGCATGGGATGTTGCAGAAAAATATGGTTATACAAAGAACGGAATGTACAAACATATCCGCAGAGAAATTGGTAAATTAGTTTAATTGACGTTGATAATGTTCATATAGGTATTAGTGTTTAAAAGAAGAGGTGGTACAATAATGTTGATTAAAAGAGGGTATGTCATGAAAAAAGAAACACTTACATTAAGGTTTAAAGGCGAAAATGACATTGATATAGAAACATTATCTAAGTCGCTAGACTGTGTTGTTGCGGTTTTAGGTAAAATTGCTGATTCGTCAATAAGCGAAAATGATTTTTGTAAATTTAAAGTAAAGAATATCGAAAAAGGTAGCTTTATGATAACGATAGAGCAGATTGTTGAAATGGCCGCTGTATTATTTCCATTGATGCCACCTATCCTAGAATCGTTTAATAGTATTGTTGAACTGAAGAAAAATCTTGGTGGACAAATGCCTGCAGAAGTAATTCATGAAGGGAATAATACTATAGTCAAGTCTTGTGTTGGTAATGTAACCTATATTGATAACAGAACATATAATCTTTACACAAGAGATTCCTCAATAGAAAAGTGCTTATCAGAATTATCAAGAACTATTTCAGAAGATGGTGAGCGGACAGGCTTTTCTATCGCAGTTACTGAAGATATGGTACTACGTCAAGAAAAAGGACTCATAAAATAGATAAATTTTAAATTCTAATGTTTTGAATAATAATTATTCTCATATTGATTTGGTGATTCATAACCGCAATGGCTATGGATTCGTATTGTGTTGTAGAATGTTTCAATATATTCGAAACACAAATCATATGCAT
>OFPS01000133.1_pt1 | contig 93321 bp, 87 predicted proteins | sample 1542111 | NCBI WGS metagenome assembly OFPS01 (sample SAMN04209233, study PRJEB22552) | human gut metagenome | biome: gut; material: feces | host: Homo sapiens | place: USA: Oklahoma | reverse complement strand
TCTTCAAGGCCAAGTGGAACACGAACGAAACGCTCTTCACGCTGATGATGAACTACATCGCAACGCAGCTCGCTGCATTCTTCATCATCGTCTGGGAGGTTCCCAAGGGCTCGGGTAAGATCGGCATCATCAACGCGAACACCGAGGCCGGTTGGCTTCCCGTCATCGGCGGGCAGCGCTACCTCCTCCCGATCCTGCTTGTGGCTGTTCTCACGGGTCTCATGTACATCTACCTCAATTACAGCAAGCACGGCTATGAGATCGCCGTCGTCGGCGAAAGCCAGCGCACTGCGAGCTATGCCGGCATCAAAGTTGAGCGCGTCATCGTGCGCACGATGGTGCTCTCCGGCGCGATCTGCGGCCTTATCGGCCTGCTGCTCACCGCCGGCACCGATCATACGCTCACGACCACCATCGTCGGTGGACGCGGCTTCACCGCGGTCATGGTCTCCTGGATGGCTAAGTTCAACCCCATCCTGATGATCTTCACGAGCCTTCTCATCGTGGTTTTGAGCCGCGGCGCGAGCGAGATCTCCAGTGTTTTTGGTCTGAACCACTCCTTTGCCGATATTCTGACGGGTATCATTCTCTTCTTTATCATCGGCAGCGAGTTTTTCATCACCTACAAGGTCAGCCTGCGCAAGGGCAAAAAGGAGGCGTGAGCGATGTTTGATCTTGCTTCTTTCCTTCCCCGTGCGGTCATGCAGGGCATTCCCCTGCTCTATGGCAGCACCGGCGAAATCTTAACGGAAAAGTCCGGCAACCTGAACCTCGGTATCCCGGGCGTGATGTACGTCGGCGGTATCTGCGGCGTCATCGGCGCGTTCTTCTACGAGCAGTCGACGTCCGCGGCAAACATGAACGCTTTTCTTGCCATCGGGATCCCGATGCTCTGCTCTCTGCTCGGCTCTCTTCTGATGGGGCTTCTCTACTGCCTGCTGACCGTCACGCTGCGCGCCAACCAGAACGTCACCGGTCTTGCGCTCACAACGTTCGGCGTCGGCATCGGCAACTTCTTCGGCGGCTCGCTCATCAAGCTGACCGACAGCGAGGTTCCCTCTATCGCGCTGAGCGCGACGAGCGCCTACTTCAGCAAGTCGCTGAGCGTCGGCGGTTGGTTCGGTCAGGTCTTCCTGTCCTACGGCTTCCTCGCTTACCTTGCCATCATCATCGCGCTGTTTGCGTCCTATTTTCTCAAGCACACGCGCACAGGCCTCCACCTGCGCGCCGTGGGTGAGAGCGCTGCAACGGCAGACGCCGCCGGTATCAACGTGACAAAGTACAAGTACTTTGCCACCTGCATCGGCAGCATGATCGCGGGTCTCGGCGGTTTGTACTACGTCATGGACTACGCCTGCGGCGTGTGGTCGAACAACGCCTTCGGCGACCGCGGCTGGCTCGCCATTGCGCTGGTCATTTTCACGATCTGGCGTCCGAATGTCAGCGTGCTGGCGTCCATTCTCTTCGGCGGATTCTACATCCTCTACATCTTCATCCCCACCGGTACCAATCTTGCCATCAAGGAGCTCTACAAGATGCTCCCCTATGTCGTCACGCTGGTCGTTCTGATCATCGTGTCGCTGCGCAAGAAGCGCGAGGATCAGCCGCCCGCATCGCTGGGTCTGAGCTACTTCCGCGAGGAACGCTAACGCTTTCAAAAACGGCAACCGAATCGGTTGCCGTTTTTGAGTAAGGAACACACTCCGCTCTGCGCACGCGCCACAGGCGCGTACACTCGCTCCGCGCAAAGTGTTTTTTTCCACGCACAGGTCGCGGTAAAAAACGATCAAGATTATTTGCGCCGTGCGCGGCGCAAAACACGTGCTTTTCGTGTCAAATTGGCCTGTTTCTTCAGGCATTGCGAGGTGCTTTGCTGTGTCTACTCTGCTCATTCGAAATATCCGCACGCTCGTCTCCTGCGACGACCACGATACCGTTTACGAGAACGTTGACCTCTACGCCGAGGACGGATTCATTCGCGCGATCGGTAACGACCTGCCGCAGCAGGCGGACAAGGCCATCGACGCGCGCCACATGCTCTGCTATCCCGGCCTTGTCAACACGCATCACCACCTCTACCAGATCTTCTCCCGCAACCTGCCGGAGGTGCAGAACATGGAGCTGTTTGACTGGCTCAGGGCGCTCTATGAGATCTGGAAAAACCTTGATGAGGACGTGATCCGTCTTTCCACGCTCACAGGTCTTGGTGAGTTGATGAAGCACGGCTGTACGACCTGCTTCGACCATCACTATGTCTTTCCCGCAGGCGCGGGCGACCTGATCGGCGCGCAGTTTGCCGCGGCCGACGAGATCGGCGCGCGTATGTACGCCTCGCGCGGCAGCATGGACCTCTCCAAAAAGGACGGCGGGCTGCCGCCAGACAGTGTGGTGCAGACGGTCGACGAAATATTAAAAGACTCCGCGCGCATCATTGAGCGCTACCACGACAAGTCCTTCGGCGCGATGCACCGCGTGGCGCTCGCGCCCTGCTCCCCCTTTTCCGTCTCCGCCGATCTTCTGCGTGAAAGCGCGGTGCTTGCACGGCAGTACGGCGTGCGTCTGCACACGCACCTTTGCGAAACGAAGGACGAGGAAGCCTTCATGCTCGCGCGCGAGGGTGTGCGCCCGCTCGAATACATAGAGAACCTCGGCTGGACGGGCAACGATGTCTGGTTCGCCCACGGTATTCACTTCAACGACGAAGAGCTGCGCGTGCTGGCAAAGACGCGCACGGGCGTAGCGCACTGCCCGATCTCCAACATGAAGCTCTCCTCCGGCATCGCCCGCATCCCCGAGATGCTCTCGCTCGGCGTGCCGGTCGGCCTCGCGGTCGACGGTTCTGCCTCGAACGACGGCTCGTCGCTGATGGAAGAGCTGCGCGTTTCGTATCTTCTGCACCGCCTGAACAGCAGCAAGGCTGCGCCCAGCGGCTATGAGCTTCTCAAGATGGCAACGCGCGGCGGTGCGGCCATTCTCGGCCGCAGCGACGACATCGGCTCGCTTGCGGTCGGCAAATGCTGCGACCTCTTCCTCATCGACTCGCGCAGGCTTGAGCTGGTCGGCGCGTGCTTCGATCCCAAGAGCGTGCTCGCTACCGTCGGCGTGCGCGGCGCGGTCGATTACACGGTCGTTCAGGGGCGCGTAACGGTCGAGCAGGGTCATCTTGTCACGGTCGATGAAGAGTCTCTCGCGCGCGAGGCGGAAGAAAAGTGCCGCGCGTACCTGAACCGGTGAGGTGCGCCATGACCGTTGACATTCTGCGCGGCGACATCGCCGCCCTCCCCTCTGCCGGCCATGCTGAAGAACTCCTTCCCGCAGTGGAGGGCGACAACCTGACCCTCGCCTGCACGGACAGAGAGCTGAAGAGTACTTACCGCGTACTGCGCGCCATCATGGACTACGGCTATGAGCACGAGCGCCCTGCGCATGTGCGCCTTGTCTGCGCGGACGAGGCGGTGTACAAGGCCTATTCCTTCCAGTGGAATATGTGGTTTGCCGAGCGCAAGCCCGAGCACGAGAACGAAGCATAAGGAGGCGCAGCCATGCGCATTCTCACCCACACCGTTTTGCCAGAGGAAGAGGGCCGTATGGTCAAGGGCATTCTGCGCGGCAGCTTGCAGCTCTCCTATACGCTGCTCAAGAGTCTCAAATGGCGCGAAAATGCCATTCTCTTAAACGGACAGAGCGTGCATGTCAACGCGATCGTCCACGCGGGCGATGTTGTCAGTGTTGCGCTCTCCGAGCGCACGCCGCGCGAGGATCTATACTGTGAAAACACAGCCGCGCCAAATATCGTTTACGAGGACGAAGACCTGCTGGTACTCAATAAGCCCGCGGGCGTCGCCATGCACCCGAAGGCGGACGATGCCGCCGCACCGAGTCTCGCTGCAATGCTCACCGGCTACCTCGGCGAGGGCAGCGTGCCGCATTTCGTCAGCCGCCTCGACAAGGGCACCTCCGGCCTTCTCATCGCGGCAAAGAGCGGCTATGTCCACGACCGGCTGCGCCGCGCACTGCACTCAAGCGAGTTGCGGCGCGAGTACCGCGCCGTCACCGTCGGGCAGGTTACGCCGCCGTGCGGCGTCATCGACGCGCCCATCGGCCGCGCGGATGGCTCCATCATCCGCCGCTGCGTTCGCGAGGACGGCCTTGTAAGCCGCACGGAATACGAAGTACTGCAAACGACCGAACGCTTTACGCTCCTCCGCCTGCGGCCCGAGACGGGGCGCACACACCAGCTCCGCGTCCACATGGCCTACCTCGGCCACCCTCTTGCAGGCGACTGGCTCTACGGTACGGAGGACAAAAATCTCATCGCCCGCCCCGCCCTGCACTCGTATGAACTGTGGTTCACGCAGCCCATTACCGGACAGGAGTTGCACTTTACAGCGCCAATCCCGCAGGATATGCAGCAATTATTGGAATGAAAAAAGCACCGTCTTACGACGGTGCTTTTCTTTTGGCCGCGCGGCCTTACTTTTCCTTATAGTAGAGCCTGCAATGGCAGTAGCCCTCGAACTCGGGATCAGCGATCTGGTCGCGGAATTCCTTGCACATGCAGATGTTGTCCTCCGTTTTCTGCAAGCGGCAGGGGCATTGCAAATTGCGCTTCAAAAGCGCGGCGCGGAGGCGGGCGACGACCTCGGCGTCTTCGTTGTATCGGATCTTCATGCCTTGCACTGCTCCAACATTGCCTTGATGTCCGCCTTCTCGTGCACGCCGACCATGCCGGTGAGCGTGTGGCGATCCTGCACGACGGCGAGCGTCGGGATCGAGTCGATACCGAACATGGAGGCGAGGTTCGGCTGCTCGTCGACGTTGATCTTGCAGAACTTGACCTTATCCTCTTCCTTATTGAGCTCGTCAAAAATGGGCGCCATCATCTTGCACGGCTGGCACCACTCGGCCCAGAAGTCGATGACGATCAGACCGGGATCACGCAGCACCTCGTCCTCGAAATTCTCCTCCGTCAGCGTGACGATGTCGGTGAAGGTGCGCGTTTCCACATACGGCTCGCCGCAGCCACCACCGCAGCCGCCGCAGCCGCTGCCGCAGGAGCTGCATCCGCCGCAGGAACCGCAGCCGCCCGCGGAGGCATCGCTCTCGCCGGTCATCAGCTCAAGGCGTCCTTCGAGGAAGCTGTCAACGGCTTCGTCCGCCTCGCCGGTCACGCCGGAGATGAGCAGCATGTGGGCATTTTCCACAGCGCTGCGCGCACCGGTGCCGATCTCTCCGCAGATGATAAGATCCACGCCGCGGGATTTGAGTCCGCGCGCGACTGTTTCGTGGTCGACCTCATCAAAAGTGACCGTCTCTTTTTCGATGGGCTTAATATCCTCAATGGCGTAAATGGCAAACTCCTTGGCGTGGCCAAAGTGCTGCATCACTTCGCCGTTCTCACAGGGAATGGCAATTTTCATCGTTTTATTCTTCCTTTCCGCTCTGTTGCCTCGGCGGCAGCGCCGCCGCTCATTGTCCGTAGTGTACCACGCTTTGCCACGCCGTACAACCGGAATTTTGTAAACAAATCCGCGTCGCGTTGATGACGCTTGCCATCTGTTTTTTCCTGTGCTATCATTTTTACATCGCAGAGGCGCTTTACAACCAAATCGAAGACTGAGGAGGATCCTGCCATGAAGAAAAAGGCGATGATTGCCGTCATTTTTGTCGGAGTGCTTTTCGCAGGGCTTTGTTTTTTATCTTCTAACCCCATCATTTCATGCAAAATCGACATACCGGAAAGCTATTCAGAGGCAATCGAGGCGCAGGCAAAAGGGGTGTATTCCCAAAGGCTTCCCCTGATCCCCGTTTGCGCGACGGTCGACAGTTTTTCAGGAAATGAAGTACACTATACCATTCATTATTTTCCCCTCGGTACGGTGGGAATGTCCTACATGGAAACAGACGGATACAGCATCGTGAAGCCGTTGAACTGATCGCTTTTCGTTTCAATTCCCCGGGCGATCGCGTGAGCAAAAAACCGCCGCAGCAGGTGCTGCGGCGGTTTTGATGATATACGGTTTTGGGACGCTTAGTCGTCCTTCTCTTCCTCGTCTTCCACAAGGTCGGCGGGGTCGAATTCGAGAGTCGCGCCGCAGTTGGGGCACTCCACCTTGCCGTCCTCGAGCACGGAATCGTCGAAGAAGATCTCCTCCTCGCACTCGGGGCAGGTCGTGGCGTAGCACTCCTCTTCCTCGTCGTCCTCGTCGTCTTCCTCATCCTCGTAGTCGTCCTCGTCTTCATCATAGACGATATCTTCCACGTCGCCGAGGTCGTCGCTGATGACGTCCAGACCGTCACCAAGCTCCATGACCTCGTCGGTCAGATCCTCGACCTCGAGGGCGATCTCATCGAGAACGTCCACGATCGCGCGGAACAGCTTGCCCTCGTTGGAATCGGCACTGAGATTCATGCCTTCCATCAGGCCCTTGAGATATGAAACCTTTTCAGAAATACCCATCGTAAAACTCCTTTCTTCAGCCGGAACTACGACTTTCCTGTGACTGCTGATCAAACTCTAATTACTTGGAACGGCCGATATACTCGCCCGTGCGGGTGTCGATCTGGATCTTGTCGCCGATGTTGATGAAGAGCGGCACCTTGATCTCCGCGCCAGTCTCGAGCGTTGCGGGCTTGAGGGTGTTGGTCGCGGTGTTGCCGGCCAGACCCGGCTCGGTCTCGGTGACCTCAAGGTCAACGAAGTTGGGGGGCTCGACGCCGAAGACATTGCCCTTGATGGACAGGATCATGCACATGGTGTTCTCCTTGACGAAGCGGAACGCATCGCCGAGCATATCGCGGTTCAGGGGAACCATATCATAGGTCTCCTGATCCATGAAGTAGTACAGATCGCCGTCGTTGTAGCTGTACTCCATGTTCTTGCGCTCGATGGCCACTTCCTCAAACTTCGCCGTGGGGTTGAAAGAGGTTTCGGTCACGCCGCCGGTAACGACGTTCTTCATCTTGGTGCGCACGAAGGCCGCGCCCTTACCGGGCTTGACATGCTGGAACTCGACAACCTGATAATACTTGCCTTCCATTTCGAATACTTTACCGTTTCTGAACTCGCCAGCGGTAATCGTTGCCATAACTGTTTCCTCCTGTATTCCCGAGGATATCATCGCTATCCTCAAATTCACAAAGTATCGGTTCTAAACCTATGGTATTTTACCGCATATAGTGCGGCAATGCAAGTGTTTTTCCTGATGTTGTGGGTGAAATTTGCAAATTTCAGCGTTTTTTCCGCTCGTCGTGCGCGCTTTTCCGCTTGAACGGCTCCTGCAATGCATGCAGCACATGGTTCCATGCGCCGTCCGGCCCGCCCTTGGGTTCGACCATCAGCATCAGAACGCCGCTGCGGCGCGCGCCGAGCGTATCGGTCAGCAGCTTGTCGCCGAGCATTGCCGTTTCGCCCGCGCCCACACCGCTGCGCGCCATGGCCTCTTGAAAGCCGCGCGTGCCGGGCTTTCCCGCATGACCCACATAGCCGATGCCGAGCGGCTTGCAGAACTTTTCCACACGAGCGCTGCTTCGGTTGTTCGACAAAATCGCAACCTCGATCCCCGTCGCCTGTAAACGCTCGATCCATGCTTTGAGTTTCTCGTCCGGCTCGCTCTGTTTTTTCGGCGCAAGCGTAAAGTCAAGGTCTGAGAGCAGCAGCTTTACGCCGCGCGCATGCAAAAACTCCGGCGTCACGGCCGTATAATCGTCAAACACCCATTGCGGGTAAAGCAGGCTGAGCATAGCGGTCTCCTATCGCGCATAATGTATCGTGACTATTATACGCGCCGAATGCGCTTTTCACAAGGGGGGATTTTTTTGCGCACCTATCTTGCCATTACGCCGAAGGCGCTTTCTCAGCTTCCTGCGCCGCCTCCGCTGCCGCTCGTTCACATGGCCTATGCCGTGGGGCAGAGCGGCTGCCTGACACGCTGCGCCGCGGCAAATCTTCCGCATGGTGGGCTGATGGGTCTTTCCGACCGCTGTTCCGGTTCGATCCCGCGTGCGGACGCGCTCTGCCGCGCCATTGCTGCCGAATGCGTCCGGCGTGGCTTTCAAGGCGTGCTGGCGGACTTTGAATCCCCCGCCCACACCGACCGGCTATCCTTTCTCACGCAGCTCACCGGACAGCTATCTGCACACGGGCTGGCGCTCTTTTCTCCCCTCACCCTCCCCGCAGAGGGCGCGGCGCTGCTCATCGGCACGGGCATCTCCGGCGGATCGCTGCGCGTACTGCTGGAGGAGAACATCAATCGCTATGGCGCGGCGCATCTGGCGCTTGATTTAGAGCGCGTGATGATGGATTTTCCGCTCCCCTGCCCCACGGGCTGCGGCACACCGCTGACGCGTGAAGAGCTGCTTTCTCTGCGGCAGAAGCACCACTCTTCCGTTTACTTCTCCCGCGAGCTGATGGCAAACTATTTTACCTATTCCGCGGAACGCGGAACGCACTTTGTGCTCTTCGACGATGAAGAAACATTGCGGCAAAAAGTCAGCCTCGCCCAAAGGCTCGGTATCCCGTCGGCCTTTGTCATGTATCCCGAGATAGCGGATCTTTTGCCGGAAAAATAGCAAAAAATAGACCCATCACAGTGTGATGGGTCTATTTTCAAAGGATCTTAGTAATAACGCTTGTTGCGGTTCTTACGGGCGGCCTCGCTCTTCTTGCGGCGCTTGACACTGGGGCTCTCATAGCACTCTCTCTTGCGGACCTCCGCCACGATGCCGGCCTTAGCGCAGCTTCTCTTGAAGCGCTTGAGCGCGCTGTCGAGAGACTCGCCCTCCTTGACATGGATCTCGGACATTTATGTTTTCCCTCCCTCCGATGCACCCGGCTCTATCCTGGGTGCTCTTTAAGAGTCACTTACATGACTAACGGTGGTATTATATGAGAAAAATCGCAGCTTGTCAATAATCTTTTCTCATATTTTCAAAAAAATCCGAAATTCCGCTCAGCAGGGCTTCACGATCAGGTTGACGAGCTTGTTCTTGACGTGAATGACCTTGACGATCTGCATGCCGGCGATGGCCTTGGCGACCTTTTCATTTGCCTTTGCCGCTTCGACAACGCTTTCCTGATCGCTGTCCACAGGAACGGTGATCGTGCCCTTGAGCTTGCCGCCAACCTGAACGGCCATCTCAGCGGAGGAGGCGACGGTCTTGCTCTCGTCATACTCCGGCCACGCGCACTGCATCGCCATCTTGCCCTCGTGCTTGGCGGCAAAGCCCTTCTGCTCCCACAGCTCTTCGACCATGTGGGGTGCGAACGGAGAGAGCATGAGCAGCAGCGCTTCGAAGTCACCGCGGCTGAGACCGTTGGAATAGAACTCGTTGACCATGGTCATAAGGGCGGCGATGGCGGTGTTCATCTTGAGCGTATCGATGTCGTCCGTGACCTTCTTGATGGTCTTGTGGACGATGGGCGCATTCTTTTCGGAAACGCCCTCTTCCTCCGTCACCTGATCGGCGAGGTTCCACACGCGGTCTAAGAAGCGCTTGCAGCCCTTGACGGCATCGTCCGACCAGGTGGCGACCTTCTCAAAGTCGCCGATGAACATGATATAAAGGCGCATCGTGTCCGCACCATAGGCCTTGACGACATCGTCGGGATTGACGACGTTGCCGAGGGACTTGCTCATCTTGACCGCCGGGCGCAGCGCCTGGTTGCCGTACTTGGCAATGAGCGCGTCCTTCTCCTCCTGCGTGGAGACGTTGCCGACGTAGTGCGGGTTCTGGCCGAGGATCATGCCGTGGCTCGTGCGCTTGGCATAGGGCTCCTTCGTGTGGACAACGCCGATGTCGTAGAGGAACTTGTGCCAGAAGCGGGAGTAGAGCAGGTGCAGCGTGGTGTGCTCCATGCCGCCGTTGTACCAGTCCACAGGGCCCCAGTACTGCTCCGCCTCGTGAGAGACAGGCTCATGGTCGTTGTGCGGATCCATATAGCGCAGGAAGTACCACGAAGAACCCGCCCACTGGGGCATGGTGTCGGTCTCGCGCTTGGCGTCGCACCCGCACTTGGGGCACTTGGTGTTGACCCAGTCGGTCATCTTGGAAAGCGGGCTCTCGCCGTCATCGGTCAGCTCGTAGCTGTCCACCTGCGGCAGAACGAGCGGCAGTTCCTCTTCGGGAACAGGCACCCAACCGCACTTGGGGCAGTTGACAAGGGGGATCGGCTCGCCCCAGTAGCGCTGGCGGGAGAATACCCAGTCGCGCAGCTTATAGTTGACCTTTTCGCGGCCCCAGCCCTGCTCAACGGCATACTGCTTCATCGCGGGGATCGCTTCCTTGACGGTCATGCCGTTGAGGAAGCCGGAGTTTACCATAATTCCGGTGTCGTCCTTGAGCGTGAAGGCTTCCTTCGTGATGTCGCCGCCCTCGACGACCTCCACGATGGGAAGGCCGAAGGTCGTGGCGAAGTCCCAGTCGCGCTGGTCGTGGCCGGGAACGCCCATGACAATGCCCGTGCCGTAGCCCATGAGAACATAGTCGGAGACGAACATCGGCACGACCTTGCCGGTGGCGGGGTTGATGACCTCAATGCCCTCAAGGCGCACGCCGGTCTTTTCCTTGTTGAGCTCGCCGCGCTCAAAGTCACTCTTGCGGGCGGCGGCAGCCTGATAGGCCTCGACCTCGTCCCAGTTCTTGATGAGATCCTTCCACTTCTTGAGCATCGGGTGCTCGGGAGAAATGACCGTGTAGGTCACGCCGAAGAGGGTATCAACGCGCGTGGTGTAAACGGTGACGTCATCGCCGGTGTTGGTCTTGAAGGTGACCTCCGTGCCGGTAGAGCGGCCGATCCAGTTGCGCTGCTGGGTCTTGACGCGCTCAATGTAGTCGACCTCGTCAAGATCGTCGATCAGGCGGTCGGCATACTTCGTGATGCGCAGCATCCACTGGCTCTTTTCCTTGCGGATAACGGGCGCGCCGCAGCGCTCGCACACGCCCTCAACGACCTCTTCATTGGCAAGCACGCACTTGCAGCTCGTGCACCAGTTGACAGGCATCGTGGTCTTGTAGGCAAGGTCATGCTTGAACATCTGCAGGAAAATCCACTGCGTCCACTTGTAGTAGCTCGGGTCGGTCGTGTCCACCACGCGATCCCAGTCGAAGCCGTAGCCGAGCATCTTGAGCTGGCGGGTGAAGTTCTTGATGTTCTGCGCCGTAATGATGGCGGGGTGAATGTGGTTCTTGATGGCAAAGTTCTCCGTCGGCAGGCCGAAGGCGTCAAAGCCCATGGGGTTGAGGACGTTGTAGCCCTGCATGCGCTTTTTGCGGCAGATGATGTCCATCGCCGTGAACGGGCGCGGGTGGCCGACGTGCAGGCCAGCGGCGGAGGGATACGGGAACTCGATGAGGCCGTAGAACTTGGGGCGCTTGTCGCCTGTTACGGCAGCATAGGGCTTTTCCTGCTCCCACTTTTCCTGCCATTTTTTCTCAATGGCTGCGAAATCGTACTTCATGGATCTTCTCCTTTATGTGAATTATTTTTTGACGCGAAAAAAGTCCCTGACCGTTCCAAAAAACGGTCAGGGACGTAAAAACTCTTTACGCGATACCACCCTGATTCAGCGCGCGGTCGCCCGCGTGCCCTCAGCGGCTTCGATAGCCATGCCCGTAACGGAGGCGAACCGTCCCGCCCTTTCAGGCGGGCTGCTCGGGAGTGAGTCATTCACGTGCGCTTCCCCGCCGGCTTGCACCGACCGCCGGCTCTCTTCGGGCGGAAATCGCGCGTCTTTATGCTCCGTCATCGCGTTTTGCATCAATATAGCATGATCATTTTAGGTGTTTTGCTCCGCCTTGTCAAGCGTTATTTTTGCCTCACTCGGCGTGGGGCAGGAGCGCGCTCAGATCGACCTCTTCTCCGTCGGCCCAGAGGTGCTCAAGAGAATAGAACTTGCGCGCCTCATCATTGAACACGTGGACAACGATGCAGCCATAGTCGAGCAGCACCCACGTGCCGCCGCGGTAGCCCTCGCGGTGCAGCGGCTCTTCGCCCGCCTCCGTGAGCTGCTTTTCCACTTCGTCGCACAGGGCGTTGATCTGCGTGTTGGACGTACCGGTGCAGATGACAAAGTACTCCGCGAGCGTCGTGATCTTGTCGATGCGAATAAGTTTGATCTCCTTACCCTTTTTTCCGTCGAGTGCTTTCACGGCGATCTCGGCCATTTCTCTGGAAGGTAACATAGGGGTCTCCTTTTCTTATTTCAGTTTGATGTTGTTTCGTGTTATTTCCCGTTACGGGCGCAGCCACTCGGGCATTTCATCAACGACGGTATCGCTGCTGCCGGTATCGCCCGTATTGCCGCCCTCTCCCGTGCCGGGGTCGGTCGTGCCGCTATTTCCGGGATCTGTCGTACCGGGGTCTACCGTACCGCTATTTCCGGGGTCTGTCGTACCGGGGTCTACCGTGCCGCTATTTCCGGGGTCTGTCGTACCGGGGTCTACCGTGCCGCTATTGCCCGGATCGGTCGTGCCGGGATCGGTCGTCTCGCTGCCGTTTCCTGTATTGGTTTCCGTCCCGGAATTGCTGCTGGTCCCGCCGAGAATATCTCCGCTGTATCGATCCACAACGACCGGAGGCGCCACTGCAGCCTTGCTGTCCTCCACATGACCGGTGGAAGAGGAAAGCGAACCATCAGAATTGAGCGACATGATGTCAAGGTCGCTCATCGTAAACTTCTCAACAAAGGGGCTGAGCTCGTTGTTCACAATATTCAGCAGCTCCTGCGCCTTGGGGAAAACATAGTTCTGCGGCCACCTCGGATACGCGCGGCTGTAGACATACAGTGCCGTGTTCGGCATGGTGACAAAGTTGACATCTTCGACCTTGAGCCCGCCCATCACGGCCTGCGAGCCGAACCAGAGCATTTCCTCAAACGTCAGATCCGAGGTGACGTTGTTCTTCACCGCGCGGGCAAATTCGCCGATCTTCGTCACATTTTTAAGCTGCAAAAGCTGCTCGATCATCGCTTTCAGAAGCGACTGCTGCGTCTTAATGCGACCAAGGTCGCCGTCCGGATAGCCGTAGTGTATATCGGTGTCGTGGCGGTAGCGCAGCACCTGCATTACATCGCTGCCGCTGAGTTTGCGGTAACCCTTGGTCTGGTGAATGTGCAGATCCTGATAGGGGTCGTCGTAGTTCATGTTGCGCGGCACATCGTAGTAAACGCCGCCCATGGCCTCCACGATCGCGCCGACCGCGTCCCATTCGACAATGACCTGATAGTCCGGCTCGAACCCGACGAGCTGGGAAATCTCCTTATAGAGTGCCTTGATACCCTTTTCTCCCCCGCCGTAGTAGTTGTAGACGGAGTTGATACGCTTGACGTCCCAAGGGACGTTGACCATTGTGTCGCGCGGGATGGACATGACCGTCGCCTTCTGGTTGGTCACGTCGTAGCTCGCGAGCAGCATCGTGTCGGTGTTGCCGCCGCCGCCCGTGTCGCGCCCGAGGACGAGCACCGTGTAGAAATCCTTGCTCTTTCGCTCGCCGTCCGCGCGCGGGCGCACGCCGTCGCCGTAGTCGATCTCGTCGACCTGCGTCTGGTTGGGGTCCTTCTGCGCATCGCCCTTGTTCGGCAGCTGCGGCGCGCGGATCTTCAGAAGGTAGCTGCCGCCCGCGACCACGCCGCACAGCAGCGCGATGAGCAGCACGCGTCCAAGCAGCCGCCCGGGGTGGGAAAAGGTCTCGCAGATCTGCTCCCATGCCTCGTCGCAGTTGCGCTCGAAAAAGCTCTCTTCATGGTGCACGCGCCGTCCCTCGTAGCGGATGCTGTCTCTGTCGTTTTCGTAAAAGTCCTTATCATTCATGGCTATGTCCTCTCAGCTCGTCCAGTGCTTCCAGCGTGTTGTGATGGACGGGGTTCCCCCGCTCTTCCATCTCCTCCACGGTCATGGCAAGGCCCATTGCAAGGCCTTTGTCCAAGTCTTCCCACACGACCTTGCGCAGTTCCTCCACGCCGTCGAAGTCGCGGTTCGGCTCAATGTAGTCGGCGAGATAGAGCACCTTTTCCAGCACCGTCATGCCGGGCTTACCCGTCGTGTGCCAGAGAATGGCGTTGTAGATCTCGTCGTCCGCGCCGAACACGTCGCGCGCGAGCGCCGCGCCGGTCTTGGCGTGCAGCAGCTTGAGCGCGCGCTGCTCCAGCTCGTCGAGCGCGATGTGGTAGTGCTCGCAGAGCGCGAGCTGCTCTTCCATCGAAAGGCGCTTGGTCGCGTCGTGCAGGAGCGCCGCAAAGCGCGCCTTTTCAACATTTGCGCCATAGCGTTCCGCGAGTTCCTTCGCCGTCTGCTCGGTGCCGAGCACGTGGGGAATGCGCTTCGCCTTGAGGTAGGAGAGCGCGATGGGTCTCAGTTCCTCTAAGCTTAGACGTTTCAAATCGAGATTTGTTCCATATAAATGCTCACGCAGGATATAGCCGAGTACCGCGGGCGCAAGAAGCCCCGCCGTTTTCCCCTTCGGGATACGCTCGCGCAGCTCGGTGGACGAAACGTCCACAAGGTTCGGCAGCGTCATCGTCACGATGCGGCTGCCCGGGAACTTTTCCCCGAGGAAATCCCGCTGCGGTGCAAAAAGCGTCTCGCCGTCCTTCTCCGTGCGTCCGAAAGCGCAGAGCCCTGCATGGCGCAGGATCTCCTCCGGCTTGTACCAGTTCTGGAACGAGAGGAACATATCCGTCCCCATCAAAAGCCACAGCTCGTCATTCGGGCGCTGCTCGTGGATCTCGCGCACGGTGTCGACGCTGTAACTCTTGCCCTCGCGCGCGACCTCCATATCCGACACCGTGACCGTTATCCCTGTGTCGAGCGCGACCTGCTCCCCCATCAGGCGCGTCATCGCAAGGCGGTGCTCCTTCCCTGCCGCATCGGCGGAGAGTGCCTTGTGCGGCGGAATGCCCGCGGGAATGAGCAGCAGCTCGTCGAGTCCCAGATACTTCGCCGCGCTTTCCGCTGCGGCCATGTGACCCAGATGCGGCGGGTTGAAACTGCCGCCGTAAATTCCGATCTTCAAAATTGTTCGACCTCTTTTTCTCTTTTACACGGTCTTTTTCGCCGCCTTGGGCAGCACAATCTTATCTTTTTTATCCTTTTTATGCGAGGGGCGATAGAGCACGAACTTGGTGCCGATGACCTGCACCTGCTCGCTGCGTGTCAAGGCGCTCAGCTCGTCGCATGCCTCGCGCGCGGTGAGCATGCTGTTTTCGAGCACGCGGCACTTGATGAGCTCGCGCGCTTCGAGCGCGTCGTTCGCCTGCTTGACGAGGTTGTCGCCGATGCCGTCCTTGCCGATGTGCACGATCACGTCGAGGTCATTGGAAAGGCTGCGCAGATATGCGCGCTGTTTGCTGTTCAGTTCCATAGATTTTCCTTATCCTTTTTTATTGATGTTCCGCAAGATAATTCTTGAGCGTTTCCTTGAATGCCCGCAGTGCCTTGCCGCGGTGCGAAATCTCCGCCTTTTCTTCCGCCGTCAGCTGTGCAAAGGTCTTTCGCTTGTCAGGCACGAAGAACACGGGATCGTAGCCGAAGCCGTTTTCGCCCATCGGCGCGAACGCGATCGTACCCTCAACCTCGCCGTCGTCCTGCAAGACGTCGCCGTTCGGGAAGGCGCAGGTGATCGTCGTGTGGAAGTGGGCGCGTCGATCGGCCTGCCCGTGCATCATCTGCAAAAGCAGGCGGTAGCGGCCGATATCGTCCAGCCCCTCGCCGCCAAAGCGCGCGCTGTAAACGCCCGGGCCGCCGTTGAGCGCGTCCACGCACAATCCGGAATCGTCCGCGATGGCGGGCAGCTTCGTCGCCTCCATCACCGCCTTTGCCTTTAAAAGAGAATTCTCGGCAAAGGTCTCGCCCGTTTCCTCCACCTCGATCTTTACGCCGAGGTCGGCCTCGGACACGACCTCCACGCCGAGGTCGCTCAGAATGGCGCTCATTTCCGTCAGCTTTTTAGGGTTCTGCGTTGCCAGAACAAATTTCATCGTCAAACCTCCCACGGGTCTTTCTCCCGTCTTTTTCTGCTCTTTTCTTCGCGCTTTTCTTCCTCGCGCTGCGCCTTGCGCTCTTCGCGCTGCGCGCTTATTTTTTCCTGCCAGGCCGTAAACTTTTTGTCGAGCTTATCGAGCGGCCACTCGATCTCCGGCACGGGAACAATGACCACCTTGCAGCTTTCACAATAGTACGCGGGCGTCTGGTAATTACAAAATAATCCGGCCTTGACGAGCGTGACGGAATTTTTGTCATCAGGGTCCGAACCCAGCATACCGTCCTTCCCGCGCCCCATCCACTCGATGTGGTCGCGGTAAGCGGGGATCACACCGTCGCGCATTTCTTTTCCGCAATAGGGGCAAACAGAAGTGATTTCCATATTCGTCTCCTTATTGTCTCGCAGGTTTATGATTTTCCCCTCAGATGAGCGCCTTGACGTATTCCTCCGCATTGAAGGGCTGGAGATCGTCGATGCCCTCGCCGAGGCCGACGAACTTCACGGGCACACCCAGCTCCTGCGCGATAGCGACGCAGATGCCGCCCTTGGCCGTGCCGTCGAGCTTCGTTAAGATGATGCCGGTGAGCCCTGCCGTCTCGCGGAAGACCTTCGCCTGCTGAAGGCCGTTCTGCCCCGTTGTCGCATCGAGCACGAGAAGCGTTTCCTTCGCGGCGTCAGGCGTTTCGCGGTCGATGATCTTGCGAAGCTTGCCGAGCTCGTTCATCAAATTCACCTTGTTGTGCAGTCTGCCCGCCGTGTCGCAGAGGACGACATCGACATTTCTCGCCTTCGCCGCCGCGAGCGAATCGAACAGCACCGCGCCGGGGTCCGCCCCCTCGACCGAGCGGACGATCTCGCACTCTGCGCGGTTCGCCCAGATCTCGAGCTGATCCGCCGCCGCCGCGCGGAACGTATCCGCCGCGCACAGCAGCACGCGCTTGCCCTCGCCCTTGAGACTGTGGGCAAGCTTGCCGATGGATGTAGTCTTGCCCACGCCGTTCACGCCGATGACCAGCACGACGCTCGGCTGCGTCGATAAGTCGAGCGCGGTGTCGCCCACGTTCAGCTTTTCGATGAGAATCTCGCGCAGCGCCTGCTTGACGTCGTCGCCGCGCTGGATGCTCTTCTGGTACACGACGTCGCGCAGCTTTTTCACCGCGTCGTGCGCGACCGTCGCGCCGAGGTCAGCCAGAATGAGACTCTCCTCCAGCTCGTCGTAGAAGTCGTCGTCGATGGTCTCCCACACGATGGTGTCGAACCATGCTTTTTTGATCTTCGCAAAAATACCCATACTCTTTGATTCCTCTCTCGCGCTTATTCCTTAATGTTGAGTTCCTTGGCCATATCGTTCATGTTGATCGTCAGGATCTTGCTCACGCCGCGCTCCTGCATGGTGACGCCGTAGAGAACATCCGCCGCCTCCATCGTGCCGCGGCGGTGCGTGATGACGATGAACTGCGTCTTTTGCGTGATGCGGCGCATGTAGTTTGCAACGCGCACCACGTTCGGCTCATCAAGCGCCGCCTCGATCTCATCCATGACGCAAAACGGCGTGGGATGGACTTTCAGAATGGCGAAATACAGGGCGATGGCAACGAAGGCCTTCTCGCCGCCCGAGAGCAGCGTGATGGTCTTGAGCGCCTTGCCCGGCGGCTGGACCTTGATCTCGATGCCGCAGGAGAGCACATCGTTTTCGTCCTCCAGCTCGAGCGTTGCCTTGCCGCCGCCGAAGAGCTCCAGAAATGTCTCCTGAAAGCTCTCGCGGATCAGCGCGAACTGTTCTTTAAAGATGACGGTCATCTCGCTTGTGATGCTGTCGATCACGCCGACAAGCTCACCCTTCGCCTTTTCCACATCGTCGCGCTGTGTCGTGAGGTAAGTGTAGCGCGTGTTCACACGCTCGAATTCCTCGATCGCGCCGACATTGACCGCGCCAAGACCGCTGATGGCACGCTTGAGCTCGCCGATGCGGCGGCTCGCCTTAGCGACGCTCTCTAATTCAATGCGCTGCTCCTGCGCGGCGGAGTGCGACAGCTCGTAGTTTTCCCACAGCTTGTCGAGGATCTGCTGCTCCTCCATCGCGCTCGTCGCGCGCTTTTGCTCAAGCTTGCTGACGCTGCGCTCGACGTTGAGCACGTTTTCGTTGAGCTCGCGGCCGCGCCGGTCGCTCTGGCTGCGCTCGGCCTCCAGCGAAAGCTTCACGCGGGAAAGCTCTTCGAGCGCCGCGCGCTTTTCCGTCATTTTGCCGCTCAGCGCGGCGATCTCTTCTTCATGCACGCCGATCTCGCGCCGCGCCTGCTCGCTTGCCGTTTTGTACTGCTCAATGAGCGCCTTTCTGCTCTGCTCGTCGCCCTGCATCTGGGCGCGCAGGCCCTCGAGACTCGCAAGCGACTTTTCCGTGGTCTCGCGCTCGGCGGCAAAGCCCGCAAGCTCGCTCTTGCGTCCGGCGATCTCATCGCCCAGGCGCGTGGTGGAGCGCATCAGCTCCGTCTGCCCGGAGAGACTCTCCTCCGCCTGCGCGCGCAGCGCGGCGGCCTCGCTCTCCTGCTGCGATGCAAGCGCTTCCTTTTCTTCCATGGCGCGCTTCACCTCGCCGCGGCGGCGGGTGATGGTATCGCGCTCGGTATCCAGTGCTTCCAGCCGCTCGCGCAGCGAGGAAAGCAGCAGATCATAGTGATTTTTGTCGCCTTGCAGCTTGAGCACGGCGTCCTCCGCCGCGCGCTGCTGCCCCTGCGCGACCTCCAGCTCGTATCGCGCCTTCGAAAGCTCGCGCTTGGCGTCCTCGGCGGCCTTGGCAGCGAGCGTCAGCTTTTCCGCAAGGCTGCCGCGCCGCGCCGTCAACTCGCGCAGCTCGCCGGCTCTGCTCAAAATGCCCGCGCTGCGGGAGATCGAGCCGCCCGTCATCGAGCCGCCGCGATTCAGAACCTGACCGTCGAGCGTCACGATGCGGAACGCATTCGAAAACTTGCGTGAGATCGTGATGCCGCAGTCGAGATCCTCAACCACGACCGTGCGGCCGAGCAAATTCTTGAAAATGCCGTCGTATTCGCGGTCGTATTCCACAAGTTCGCTCGCAAGGCCGACGTAACCGTATTCGCCCTTCACGCGCTCGTCGCGCAGCGCTTCGCCGCGGATCGTCGAAAGCGGCAGGAAGGTCGCGCGCCCGCCATCGCGCTGCTTTAAGAGCTGGATAGCGCTCTTGGCGTCCTCCTCGCGCTCGACGACAATGTTTTGCAATCCCGCACCGAGCGCAATCTCGATCGCAACGGCGTACTTCTTGTTGACCTTCATCAGACCCGCTACCGGGCCGTGCACGCCGCGCAGGGCATTGCGCTCGCGCGCCTGCATGACCGTGCGCACCGCCTTATTGAAGCCCTCGTACTCCTTTTCCATCTCGCTGAGTAAGCGGATGCGGGAGTCTAAGTTGTTCATCTCCATCGTGAGGGAAACATGCTGCTCGCCCGTCTCCTTCTCGCGCTCGATTCTGCCCTGCATCTTCATCGTGTGGCCGGCGATGATATTGCGGATAGCGTCGGCTTCCTCCTGCGCACTTTCGAGCGCGCGGCGGTTCTCCGCGGCACTTTTGCGCGTTTCAGAAAGCTGGGCTTCCCCGCTCTCCTGCTCGGCGGCGATGGCGCTCTCGCGCTCGTCCATTTCAGAAAGCGTCGAGCGCAGGGCGGCAACTTCCGCGCGGCTGTCCGCCGCGGCGGACAGGGCAAGCGCCTCACGAGCACGCAGGGCTTCCGCCTCGCTCGCAGCCTCGCCCGCGTTTTTCGACAGTTCCTCCGCCTGCTTGAGCAGCGCAGCGAGCGTCGTTTCGACTTCGTTTTTATCGTGTTCCAGCTCTTCGATGCGCGCGCGCTGCTGCGTGATCTGCGCATCCATCGATCCCACGCGGTCAGACTGGCTTCTGAGTTCCTCCTCCACGCGCGCGATGTTCTCTTCGCTGTGCGCGATGCCCGTTTGCAGCACCGCGACGGCAGATTCCTGCTCTTTAACCTGCGCGTCGAGCTCGGAAAGCTGCGCGCGCTTTTCCTCCTGCGCGATGTCATTCTCGTGGATGCGCGCGGAGAACTGCTCGGACGCAGCGTACAGCGCCTCGAGGTCGGCATTTGCCTTATTGAGCTCCTCGCGTGCAAGGGCAAGGTCGGTGTCGAGCTTGATGGCGCTCGTGCGGAGCGTTTCGAGATTCTCAAGCCACACGGAGATCTCCAAAAGGCGCAGCTCGTCGCGGTAGATGAGATATTGCTTCGCCGTCTCCGCCTGCGCGCGCAGGGGCTCGACCTGCAATTCAAGCTCGGCGATCTTGTCGTTGATGCGCACCAGGTTTTCCTCCGTGCGCTCGAGTTTGCGCTCGGTCTCCTCCTTGCGGTAGCGGAAGCGGGAAATGCCCGCCGCCTCCTCAAAGATCTCGCGGCGGTCGCCGCTCTTTTGCGACAAGATCTCGTCGATGCGGCCCTGACCGATGATGGAATAGCCCTCGCGGCCCATGCCGGTGTCCATGAAAAGCTCGTTCACGTCGCGCAGCCGTACGGACTGCTTGTTGATATAGTATTCCGATTCGCCGCTGCGGTAGTACCGGCGCGTGACGGCGACCTCGTTTTCCTCCATGCTGGGGAAAATGTGCTCGGTGTTGTCGAGCACAAGCGTCACCTGCGCAAAGCCCATCTGGTTGCGCGTTTCCGTGCCGCCGAAGATGACGTCCTCCATCTTCACGCCGCGCAGCGATTTGCTCGACTGCTCGCCCATGACCCAGCGAATGGCGTCCGAAATATTCGATTTACCGCTTCCGTTCGGGCCGACGATGGCGGTGATGTCCTCACCGAAGTTGAGCACCGTCTTGTCCGGGAAGCTCTTGAAGCCCTGGATCTCCAATGCCTTTAAGTACACGGGCAAATTCCTCCTTGGAAAAAGCGCGTCATTTGCAATCAGGGTATAATGACACAGTTTAACTAATACTATATACCATTTTTTTGCCGTCTTTTCAAGGCCATTCGATGAACAAAGCGTAAAAAGACGCCCGAAGGCGTCTTTTTTCACTCATTTTTCTTCTTTTTCTCCTCGATCAATTCGTACAATGCTTCCAGCGCGTCGGACAGGCTGCCGAGCCGCCCGACAAGCCCGCAGGCAACCGCCTCTTCCCCGTAGAGCACACTGCCAACATCGGAGGCCAAGTCCTGCGTATCCATCATCAGCGCGAGAAAGCGCTCGCGCGTGATGTTCGAATGCTTGGTCACAAAGCGCACGATACGCTCCTGCAAGCGTTCAAAATACTGGTAGGTCTGGGGTGCGGCGATGATCGTGCCGCTTGTGCGCACGGGGTGAATGGTCATCGAGGCCGACGGCGCGATCATCGTCACCATCGGCGCGACCGCGAGCGGCACGCCGATGGAGTGCCCGCCGCCGAGAACGAGCGAGACGGTAGGCTTTTTCATTCCCGAAATGAGCTCGGCGATGGCAAGCCCCGCCTCCACGTCGCCGCCGACGGTGTTGAGCAGGAATAAAACACCGTCGATGTCCTCGCTTTCCTCGAGATACGCAAGGAGCGGCAGCACGTGCTCGTACTTGGTCGCCTTCTGCGTATTCGGCAGCAGCATGTGTCCCTCGATCTGCCCGGCGATGGTCAGGCAGTGAATGGCGGCGCGGCTATTCTTGATGACGACCGAGCCGTAGTCGATAACGGGCTGAATGGGCGGCAGCAGCGGCTCCTGATCGTTTTTTTCCTTGTCCTGCGACGGTTTTGTTTCACTTCTCATGGCAAGTCCTCCCGAAAGTCATTTTCGCTAGGATTTGCAGAAAGCAGGCAAAGCATACAAAAAAGCGCCCGAAGGGTTTTTCTTCGGGCGCGCAGTTTCAATTGTAATACGTCAGCAGTTCTTCAACGCTCTTGCGCTTCGGCGCGGCGGGCTCCTCGTCGGAATACCCAAGGCCGATCACGCAGCCGACCTTCTGGTTTTCCGGAATGTGCAGCAGGTCAATGATCTTCTCTTCATCGAAATAGCCCGTGATGACCGTGCCGATGCCGCGCTCCCACGCGGCAAGGCAGAACGTCTGCGCCGCGATGCCCGCGTCGAACATCTCAAAGCCCGCCTCCTTCGGCGTTGCATACGAGCCGTCGCGCTCAAAGCCCGATCTCCCCGTGATGTAGGTGAGCACCATGAGCGCAGCGCAGCTTTTAAGCGTCTTTTCATTGAACTTAAAATCAAGCACCATCTCTTCCGCCATCTTGTCGATCGTCGCGCGGTCCTCCACGAGAATGTAGCGCGCGATCTGCGTGTTCTTCCACGACGGGGCGTAGGCCGCGTCCGCGACAATTTCCTCGATAACCTTGTGCGGAACGGTTTCCTGCTTGTATTTACGAATGCTTCTTCTGGTTCTGATCGCCTGTGATACCTCCATTTTTGGCTCTCCTTTGACGTTTATTACTTTTCCGTGCCATAGAAAAACAGCGCGACCGTTCCCGGGCCGACATGCGCGCCGGTGACGGGCTCGTAGACCACGTTCAGGCATTCGCCGGTGAAGCCCTTGTCCCGCAGCAGCGCAAGGAGCGCCTCCGCACCCTCGGCGTTATCCGCGTGGGCGATGCCGATGCTCTCGCTTTTATCGAGCGCGCGGGTATCAAAATAATTTGCAAGCTCCGCGTAGGCGCGCTTCAGACCGCGCACCTTGCCGCAGGAGACGATGTGTCCCGTCTCATCGCCGCGCAGGATCGGCTTGATGCTCAGCACCGTGCCGATGAGCGCCGTCGCGCCGGAAATGCGCCCGCCGCGCTTGAGGTAGGCAAGGTCGTCCACGGTGAAAAACTGGCACATGTGCGGTCTGCGCACAAGCAGCTGTTCCTTGATCTCTTCGAGGCTCTTCCCTTCCTCGATCATCTCCGCCGCCTCCAGCACCTGCAAGCCTTCGCCGAGTGAAGCAGCATAAGTGTCGATGGTCACGATCCTGCGCTCAGGATAGCGCTCCGTCAGTTCGCCCGCGGCAATGGCCGCGGCCTGCGCCGTACCGCTGATCCCGCCGGACATACCGACATAGAGCACATCATCGCCCGCGGAGAGCGCCCGCTCAAAGTATTCCTCCATCAGCGCAGGACTGACCATCGACGTTTTGACGATCGCGCCGCTGCGCATCGCGCCGTAGAACGCCGCGCCGTCAAAATCCGTATCATCGGGATAATCTGTCTCCTTCCCGTCCACCGTATAGGAAAACGGAATGACCGTGATGTGATACTTCTTCGTCAGCGCCACCGGCAGGTTGGCGGACGTATCGGTAAATAACTGGAGCATGACTCTCTTCCCTTTCTGATCGTTCTCAAAATAGGCGTATGACAGCTTATCACGCTCTTTGCGCTTATGCAAGCAGAATTGCAGGAATTTTGCACTTTATTGATCTTCCTTTCCCTTTTGCAGAAGAAAAAGCAGGGAACTCCCTCAAAATGAGAGAGTCCCCTTTGCTGTTTTCTGCTTACGCCTGCTCGAAGATGGTCTTCATGCACTTGTAGGTCATGTAGCAGTCGAGCTTGGCAACCGTTTCATACGGCGCGTGCATCGACAGCACCGGAACGCCCGCGTCGAGCGTGTCGATGTTGCGCTGCGCCATGAACTTGGCGACCGTACCGCCGCCGCCGGCGTCGGTCTTTCCCATCTCGGCGATCTGCCAGAAGACGCCGTTGTCGTTCATCAGCTTTCTCACCTTGCCGACGACCTCTGCGCTCGCGTCGCTCGCGCCGCCCTTGCCGCCGGAGCCGGTGTACTTGCACAGCGCCACACCGTAGTTGACGAACGAGGAGTTGCGCTTGTCGTACACATCGGCAAAGTTCGGATCATACGCCGCCGTCACGTCCGCGCTCAGGCAGAAGGAGTTGGCAAAGCAGTCGGTGAGCGCCACGCCCTGCGTGCGGCACATATCACCCATGAACCACTCAAACGCCTGAGAGAGCATACCGGAAACACCCTCCGAGCCGATCTCTTCCTTGTCGGCGAAGATGCAAACGGCAGTCTTCTTGGGGGAAACGGCATCGAAAATGCCCGCAAGCTCTGCATAGGCGCAGACGCGGTCGTCATGGCCGTAGGACGCGATGAAGCTGCGGTCGAAGCCGATGTCGCGCGCCTTGCCGGCGGGCACGACCTCGATCTCAGCGGAGATGAGATCCTCCTCCGTCATGCCGTACTTCTCGTTGAGGTACTGCATAACGCCCAGCTTGAAGCGGTCGGAGCAATCCTCATCTGCGATGGGACGGCCGCCGAGCAGCACGTTCAGGCTCTCGCTCGGAATCGCCTCGTTGAGGGGCTTTTTGCCCTGCTCGCGGCCAAGGTGCGGGAGAAGATCGTTGATGATGAACTGCGGGTCACCTTCCTCGCCGCCGATGTGAATGGCAACGCTCTTGCCGTCGCGCAGCACGGCCACACCGTGCAGCTCGAGGGGAATGGTCACCCACTGATACTTGCGGATTCCGCCGTAATGATGGGTCTTGAAGTACGCCATCTCAGCCTCTTCATAGAGCGGGCGGGGCTTTAAGTCCAGACGCGGGGCGTCGGTATGCGCCGCGCCGATGTTCGCGCCGTGGCTCAAGTCCTCGCTGCCGATGACGGCGAGCATGATGCCCTTGCCGCGGTTGTTGAAGTAGACTTTGTCGCCCGCAGCAAGCCTCATGCCGGCTTCATAGGCCTTGAAGCCCTTCTTCTCCGCCAGCTCGATGCAGTACTCCACGCAAAGGCGCTCGGTCTTGCCGTGGTTGAGGAATTCCTTGTAATCCTCACAATAGGCGTTCATCGCCTTTTCTTCCTCCGCGCTCAGACGGTCGTAGCCGTTCTTGGGAGCGTAGAGCAGCTTTTCCGCAAGCTTGTTCTTTTCACTCATCTCTCAGTTTCCTCCTTCAAAGTATTGATGATGGTATGGATATAGACTTCTGCCGCATTCTCCGCCGCAGCGGCGGTGGGCAGATCGTTCACAAATTCGTAGTCACAGCGCGCGCGGAAGTACTCTGCACTCTGCTGCGCGGCGACGCGCGACCTCGCATAGTCCTCCGTGATGCTGTCGCGCGCCATGATACGCTTGACCCGCACCTCTTCAGGCGCCGTTACGGCGACGGTCGCGTCGCAGATCGCGCCAAGGCCGCACTCGATGAGCTTGATAGCGTCAAGCCCGATGAGCTGTTTATCGCTCGCCGCCATGCGGCGGGCGCACTCGCGCGGAACGTGCGCGCGGACGATGGCGTCCAGCTCAGAGAGCTTTTCCTTGTCATGGAAGACGATCAGACCAATGGCGTGCACGTCCACGCTGCCGTCCGCTCGGAAGATCGCGCCGCCGAATGCCTTTCGCAGCGCCGCGCGCAGACTTTCATCGCTCCCAAGCATTTCATGGTAGATCCTGTCGCAATCGAGCACGCACGCGTCCTGTTTTTGGAGCGCGCGCAGCAGGCTCGTCTTCCCCGCGCCCGTGCCGCCGGTGATGCCGATGACGATCTTGCCGTCGTCCGCGTCCTCCACATGGAAGCCCGCGGCCTTTTTGAGGCGGTTTCCGATGGCAAGGCCAAGGCCTTTACTGTCCGGACACTGTGCCCAGATCTCGCCGACATTCGTCTCATCGAACGTCCGCAGCGCGTCGAAGACATGCTGCGCCTGCGCGCGCTTATCGCCGCTCGCGCCGAGGGGGTGAACGATGTGCCCTGCAAAGAGCGGCACAAACTCATCAAAGCAGATCACACCCGCGTCCTCCGATGCATGGGTCAGAAGATAGCGCGCGCTCGACTTCGCCCCACCGGTAACGACCGTGACGGGGGCCTTGGGCGCGTAGTGGCGGTATTTCATGCCGGGGGCGCGCGGCTTTTCGCCCTCCCCCATCTTCTGCGTCACGGCCTTGTCGACCGTCACCTCGCCCAGCGCGTCAATAAGGCTTTCCAGCGGCAGTCCGCCCGGGCGCAGGAGCTGCGGCGGCGTGACCGTGAGATCGATGATCGTCGACTCGACGCCCACCTCGCAGGCGCCGCCGTCCACGATGCCGTCGATCTTCCCCCACATATCCTCGCGCACATGCTCCGCCGTCGTGCAGCTGGGGCGGCCCGAGGTGTTGGCGCTCGGCGCGGCGACGGGCACGCCCGCCTTTTCGATGATGGCGCGCGTCACCGCATGGTCGGGACATCTCATGCCGACGGTCTCAAGTCCGCCCGTCGTGCGCAGCGGCACGCAGGGCTTTTTTTTCAGGATCATCGTCAGCGGGCCGGGCCAGAAGCGCTCGGCCAGCCGGTAGGCCGCGTCCGGTACATCCTCGCAGTAGCGCGTGAGCCAGCTTACGTCGGGAATGTGCAGAATGAGGGGGTTGTCCTGCGGGCGGCCCTTGGCTTCGAAAATATGCAGCACGGCATTTTCGTCAAGTCCGTTCGCACCGAGGCCGTACACCGTCTCCGTCGGGATCGCCAGAAGCCCCCCGCGGCGCAGGATATCCGCCGCCTGCGCGATGCGCTCTTTATCCTCCACCGTGCGGAGGGTAAACCATTTTGTTTCCAATGCTCTCTCTTCTTTCTTAAGCTTCGCTGCTCTCGCGCAGCTTTTCCGCCTGCTCCTGCATCGTCAGCGCGTCGATGATCGGGTCAAGGTCGCCGTTCATCACGGCGTCGATGTTGAAATTCTTGTTTTCGCCCGTCAGCCGGTGGTCGGTCACGCGGTTTTGCGGGAAGTTATAGGTGCGGATGCGCTCATTTCGCATGCCGCTGCCGACCTGTGCGCGGCGCTCGCTCGTGATCGCGCCCTCCACGCGCTTGCGCTCAGCCTCGTAGAGCTTGCTCGCGAGCATCGCCATACACTTGGCGCGGTTCTGGAGCTGGGAGCGTTCCTCCTGACACGAAACGACGATGCCCGTCGGCTTATGGATGAGGCGCACGGCAGAGCTCGTCTTATTGACGTGCTGGCCGCCCGCGCCGGACGCGCGGTAGACCTGCATTTCGATGTCCTCGGGCCGGAGGTCGACATCGACCTCCTCCATCTCCGGCAGCACCGCGACCGTCGCGGTCGAGGTGTGCACGCGCCCGCCGGACTCGGTTTCCGGCACGCGCTGGACGCGGTGGACGCCGGATTCAAACTTGAATCTCGAGTACGCCCCGTCGCCGCTGACGATAAAGTCAGCTTCCTTTACACCGCCCAGCTCCGTGTCGTTGTAGTTCAAAAGCTCCACGCGATAGCCGCGCTTTTCCGCGTACATCGCATACATGCGGTAGAGGTCGGCGGCGAACAGTGCGCTCTCCTCCCCGCCCACGCCGCCGCGAATTTCAACGATGACATTTTTGTCGTCGTTCGGGTCGCGCGGCAGCAGCAGCACGCGCAGCTCTTCAAAGAGCCGCTCTTTTTCCGCCTTGGCAGCGTTCAGTTCCTCCTGCGCCATGTCCCTGAGCTCCGGGTCGCCCGTCAGCTCGAGCACCTGGGCGATGTCGTCCTCACACTTCAGGTACGCGCGATAGGCCGCGACCACAGCTTCAAGTTCCTTCTGCTCACGCGTGAGCGCGCGCAGCTTCTTTGGGTCAACGTAAATTTCCGGCACTTCGAGCAGCTCGCCGATCTCGTCATAGCGGCGCGCGAGCTGTTTGAGCTTTTCCCACATCAGGCCTTGTCCTCCGCGATGAAGTCAGAGCAGGCCTTGACGAACTGGTCGCGCCAGAAGTGGTAGCCCGCGGAATCGGGGCAGAGCGAGACCTCCGCCACGTGCGGTGTCTGCAAATAGAGATCCATCTGGCGGAACACGTCCTTATAGTCCTGCTCGCTCTTGTGCGTGATGAGGTACGCTGCGTTCTGGATCTCATAGCCGCGGCGCTTCAAAAAACCGCGGATCACGCTCGAGCAGCGACCCGCCCACACGGGCGTGCCGAGAATAACGAGCTTATAATCCGAGAGCGGACGCGCGCACTTCGGGCGCGAAACGGCGCTCGTGCGCTTGTGCATCGCATCGAAGCAGCAGCGAAGATACCCCATCGTGCCGCCGCGGTCGATCTTGTCGCGGATCTCCAGGCATTCGCAGCCCAGTGCCTCAGCGACTTCCTCCATGGCTTTTTTCGTGTTTCCCGTGCGGGAATAGTAAAGGCATAAAATGTTATCGTTCATACTCACTTTCCTCTCAGCAGGAGCCAACCGGTGGCAAAGGCCTCCCGCACATAGTAGTTGAGCTGCAAAGCATCGTAATACGCGCTGCGCGGCAGCGTCGCCGCCACACCGCAGGCCCATGGCACACCGGCAATTCGTCCGGCTCTATAAATATGATAGTCATTTGTCACATAGGCAAACGTCCCCGCTGTATCAAGACCGTTTTCTGCCATGATCGCGTAGCTGAAATCAAAATTCTCCTGCGTGCTGGTGGACTTGTCCTCGCGGTAAATGCGGCTTTCGTCCACGCCGTGGGCGATGAGCCAGTCCGCCATGCAGTCGGCCTCGGAAATATCCTCTCCCGGCCCCTGTCCGCCTGAGCAGATGATGGGGATGTCCGGCTTGTCCGCGATGAAGTCAAGCGCCGCCTGCAGCCGCGACGAGAGCATCAGCGACGGCGTCGTGCCGTTCACGCCCGCGCCCAAAATGATAACGCACTGTGCGTCCTCTGCGCGTGCATCGGTATGCGCATCGCGAATGACAAGGGACTCAAGATAGACAAAGGCCGCAAAGCCGCAGCACACGAGCACGAGCAGAACACGCTGCCCCCACTTTGCCCACGCGTGCTCGGAATACTGCCCAAGCAGCGCAAAGACGATCAAAAGCGCCGTCAGACACCAGAACAGGAGTCCTGCAAAGCGCACGCCGGGCACGGCCCGGCACATAGCGCCGAGCACGGCGCAGACCGCTGCTGCCGTCCACAGTCTTTTTTGTTTCTTCATGGTGCGTTCCTCATTCGCCCGCCTGCTCGGCAAGGCTCTCCCACTTTTCCATCAGCGCGCCGAGCGTCTCCTCGGCCGCTTCCTTTTCTTTGTAAATTTCGCTGTAGCGCTCATAGTCGCTTCCGGCCTCTTCAAGCCGCTGCTCGATCTCCGCAATGGCCGCTTCCTGCGCCGAAATTTCCTTTTCGCAGATGGTGAGTTGGCGCCGCGCCTGCTGCGCGGAGCGATTCGGCTTCGGTTTTTCTGTAACCGTTTTTTCCTTTACAGCCTTTGGTGTATGGTCGATCTTGTTCTGCGCCTCCAGTGCCTTGACCTGCCGGTAGCGGGCAAAGCCCATCGGATAGTCCGTGATGACACCATTCTCCAGTTCCCACACGCGCGTTGCAAAGCGGTTGATAAAATAGCGGTCGTGGCTGACGAAGAGAAGCGTCCCGTCGTAGCTTTCCACCGCCTCCTCGATCCACTCGCGGGACGCGATATCGAGGTGGTTCGTCGGCTCGTCAAGAATGAGAAGATTCACTTCCTCGTCCATCAGAATGCAGAGCTTCAATCGGCTCAGCTCGCCGCCGGAGAGCACGCTCACGCTCTTAAAAACGTCCTCGCCCGTAAAGTGGAACGCAGCCAGACGGTCACGCGCTGTCTGCGGCGTGATGTTGCGCTTGGAGTAGAGCATCGTGTCGACCAGGTTCCGCTCCGGCACGTCGAACGTGACGATCTGCGGCAGGTACGCCGTTCTGACCGAGGGTCCGAATTTGATCTTGCCCTCGTCGGGATACTCCTCTTCCATGAGCATCTTGATAAGCGTTGACTTGCCCGTGCCATTGTCGCCGATGAGCGCGATGCGCTCGCCGCCGCGCACCTGCAAGTCAACATCGTGGAAGAGTACGCGGTCGCCAAAGCTCTTTTTGAGCTTTCTGAGCGCAAACACCTCGTCGCCGTAGAATTCCTGCGACTTGAACTGTACGTTAAGTGCCCGTTCCTTCGTAGGCTTGTCCGTCGTGCGCATGCGCTCAATGCGCTTTTCCATCGACAGCGCACGGCGGTAGGTCTTGTCCATCCCCTTGAAGGCGAACATGCGCAGCTGCTCGGCGCTCTTTTCAAGCTGAGCGATCTTTGCCTGTTCCTTTTCGTATTGGCGCATTTTTTCGAGATAGCGCCGCTCCTTTTCCACCGCGTAGAAGCTGTAATTGCCGCTGTAGAACTCCGCCTTGCCGTCGAGCACCTCGATGACGCGGGTGATGGTGCGATCCAAAAAGTAGCGGTCATGCGAGATGGCAACGACCGTACCCTTAAAGGTGGAAAGGTACTGCTCCAGCCACTCGATGGCGTGCAGATCGAGGTGGTTTGTCGGCTCGTCGAGCAGCAGAATGTCGGTATCCTCTAAAATGAGGCGGCCGAGGTTCACGCGCGTCTTTTCGCCGCCCGAGAGTGTGTCGAACAGGCGCTCGTGCATCTCCAGCGGAATGGAAAGGCCGTTTGCGACCTTGTTGATGGGCGTTTCCGTGTCGTACCCGCCAAGGCCCTCGAACTTTGCAGAAAGCTCTCCGTAGCGGCGCAGCGTTTCCTCGCTCTCGTCGCCGTTTGCCATCTTCTCGGAGAGGGCGTTCATCTCGTCCTCCAACCGCTGCATGCGCGAAAAGGCGCTCTTGAGCACATCCTCGACCGTGTAGCCCTCAGGATACACGGGGATCTGCGAAATGAGGCCGAGCCTGCGGCCCGAGGCGATGCTCACCTCGCCCGCGTCATAATCAAGCTCCCCCGTCAGGATACGAAAGAGCGTTGTCTTACCCGCGCCGTTTTTGCCGAGCAAGCCCACGCGCTCGCCGGTATCGACCTGAAAGGTGATGCCGTCCAATATTTTCTTTTCGAGATCAAAGGACTTCACAAGTCCCGATACGCTGATGTCGATCATGCCTTGGTCAGCTCTTCCACGATGGTCTCAAAGTGCATGGAGTGCGAGGCCTTGACGAGCATCGCCGTATCCGCCGCGAACGCCGCCTTGATGGCGTCCATCGCCTCCTCCACGCTCTGAAACCACTGCACAGAGCCGTTCCCTTCTAAATAGTTTTTTGCCCGTGCACCAATTGCGATCACCGTGTCGATGTCCAGTTCCTTTGTGAGCTCGCCGATCTCGCGGTGCGCGCTCTCGGTGAGGTCGCCGAGCTCGGCCATGTCGCCGATGACGGCGGCTTTTTTGCCGCTGCTCGCCGCTAAAACGCGCAGCGACGCCGCCATCGACTGGGGCCCTGCGTTGTAGCAGTCGTCGAGCAGGCGGCGATTTTCGGAAAGCGCGATGACGTGCATGCGCGAGCCTGCCGGTTCATAGGCCGCAACACCGCGCTCAATCTCTTCCTTCGTTTCGCCAAGGTACTCGCCGATGGCCGCAGCCATCGCCGCGGCGTAGACCATGTGCTTGCCCGGCGCGGGGATCGTGAGCGCGTAGCGCTCCTTCTCCGTCGTCACGGTGCAGCGGACACCGTCGATGCCGAGGTCTTCGACCTCGCTCACGCGGACATTGCAGTGCGCAGACAAGCCGCATCGCAGAATGTTCTGCGGCAGCGTGACGGTATCGAGCAGCTCGTCGTCGCCGTTTAAGACGGCGAGACCGTCCTTTTTGAGGTTTTCGAAGATCTCGCACTTGGCCTTCAGAATGTTTTCGCGCGAGCCGAGATATTCAATGTGCATATCGCCGACGTTCGTGATAACGGCGATGTCGGGCTTCACCATCTCGCCGAGGTAGCGGATCTGCCCTGCGCGATCCATACCCGTTTCGATGACCGCCGCCTGATGCGCGCGGGAGAGGCCCAGCAACGTCTGCGGCGTGCCGATCTCATTATTATAGTTGGCCGCGGTCTTGAGCGTGTTGAACTTCACACCCAGCACCGAGGCGATCATTTCCTTCGTCGTTGTCTTGCCGACGCTGCCCGTCACCTGCACAAACGGAATGGAAAACTGAGAACGGTACCACGCGGCCAGGTTCTTGAGCGCAAGCAGCGTGTCGGGTACTTTGATGTAGAATTTCCCGGGCAGCAGCGCTTCCGGCACACGCGCGCAAAGGCAGCCCTCCGCCCCCGCGGAAAGCGCCTTTTCGATGTAATCATGTCCGTCGAAGCGCTCGCCGATGAGCGGCAGAAAGACTTCGCCCGCTTTGACGGTACGGCTGTCGGTATTCACACCGAAGATCTTCGCCGCCGCATCGCCCTGCAAAAGCTTGCCGCCGGTCGCCGCGAGCAGCTCTTTTACCGTGATGGTCTCCATTTACAGTCCTCTCTTCTGCTTCAGCGACTCTTCGACGATCTTCTCGCACAGCTCTTCGTAGCCGATGCCGACCGCCGCCGCCTCCTGCGGGAGGAGGCTCGTCTTCGTCATGCCGGGCAGGGTGTTGATCTCAAGGAAGTAGGGCGTGCCGTCGGGTGTAACGATGAAGTCCGCGCGGGAATAAACGCTCAGTCCGATCAGGCGGTAAACCGTTTCGGTCGCGGTGCGCACGCGCATTTCCCAATCCTCGGGAATGGGAGAGGGGCAGATCTCCTCCGCCGCGCCCGCCTGATATTTGTTGGCATAGTCATAAAAGCCCGTCTTCGGAATGATCTCGATGGACGGCAGCGCCTTGCCCGCGATGATGCCGACCTGAATCTCGCGGCCGGAGATGTACTGCTCGAGCACGACCTGCGCGCCGAATTGCAGGCACGCTTCGAGCGCCGCCTTCAGCTCCGCGCCCGTGTGCGCGATGGAAACGCCGACGGACGAACCATTGGCCACGGGTTTCACGACGCAGGGAAGCTTCGTTTCGGAAACGAGCTTGCCGATCTCATCCGCCGTATAGCGCACCGTGCGCCACTGCGGCGTGATGACATATTCCGACACCAGACGCTTGGTAAGATCCTTATCCATTGCGATGGCGCTCGAAAGATAGCCCGCGCCGGTATAGGGAATGCCGAGCAGGTCAAACGCCGCCTGCACGCGGCCGTCCTCGCCGCAGGTGCCGTGCAGGGCAAGAAATACAATGTCCGCCTTGGCGCATACATCGAGCACACCCGTGCCGAACATACTGCGGCTCTGATCCTTGCGGCTTGCGCGCACGGCGGCAAGATCCGGCTCCGCCTCAGCGACGGAATAGTCGCCGCAGAAGCCGTCCGGCGCATCAAAAACGTCGTCAAGCTTGCCCTCATAGTCCTCAAAGCCCAGGAACATATCCACTAAGATTGCCTGATGGCCGCGAGAACGCAGCGCACGGCAGATCTTGTTGCCGCTTGAGAGCGAAACATTTCGCTCCATGCTCAGTCCACCCGCTAAAACAACGATACGCATATCGTTTTCCTCCTTATTTCTGAAAGGGGCATCACCGCCCCCCGTTTATCCATACTATACTAGTGTACACTTTACCACAGCTTTTTCCCAATTACAAGCAAAAGAGAACGGCTGAAAACCGTTCTCTTTTGTTTGCTTTTCCTTGTTTTCCTCAGCCGAAGAGCCCGGAAAGAAGCCCGCCCTTTTCATTGCGGTCATTCCTGAGCGTCATCGCCGCGCTGAGCATTTCCGCCGCCTGTGCGCGCGTCACGCCCGAGCGCATCTCGTCGGCAGAAAAGCGCCCGCTCTCGATGATGCTGACGGACTGCAAATTCGCCACTGCCTGCGCACACCAGGCATTCTCTGCGTCCTGCGCGTCGTAATCCGAGAGGTCAACATCCGTCACGCGGAGCAGCCGGTTCAGAACGACCGCCGCCTCGTTGAGCGTGATCAGATCACCTGCGCGAAAGGCAGCGCCCTCCGCTGTACTGACGCCGGACACCACTCCCGCGTTCAGCGCGCTCACGGCATAGCCCTTTGCCCAGGAGGGAATGCTTGCATCGTCGCAAAAGCCGGTCATCTGCACATCTTCCGCGCTCACGTCCATCGCCGCAAGCGCCATGGCGATAAATTCACCGCGCGAGAGCGTGCGCTCCGGCTCAAAGAAATAGCTGCCGCCGAGCCTTGCCCCCGTAAAAACATCGTGCTCAGCAAGATCGACCGCCGCCGTGTGCGCGCGGTTGCCGGCCATGTCGGCATAGCAGACGCCGCTATTCGCCTTTTCGATCGTAACGCTCACCGTTGCCGGAAGCGACGTGTTGCCGTAGGCATCGCTCGCCGTATAGGTGAAGCTGTCGCTCCCGAGCTTGCCATGCGGCGTATAGACAAAGCCGAGGCCGTCCTCTGTCAGCGTAACGGTTCCCTTCTTTGCCTCCTGCGCAATGGCAAAGGTGATCTCGTCGCCCTCGTTGTCCACAGCGCGGAACGCGCCTTCATACGCAACGCCGCGGAAGACCCTGATCGCCATATTTTCCGCTACCGGCGCGCCCTCGACGGCCTTCACCTCTTCCTTCCCTCTGCCAAAGATCGCCGAAGCGCTCTGTACCGGCACAAGGGTCAAAAGCAGCAGCGCCATCACAAACGGCAGCGCGCGCCACAGCTCTTTTCGCTTTTCCATATTAAAAAATCTCCTTCCTGTTGTTTCTTCTGCGGTTATTGTTTGCCAACGGGCAAAAAGTATGCAAAACCGCACGCTTTTGCGGCGCCGGATCGCCGCATTTTCTTTTCCTCTTGCCTGCGCGGAAAAATGCAGAGAATTTTTCAAAAATCTATTGACTTTTCCAATGCCAGCAGGTATACTTGGACAGCCGCTTTGAATGGGCTTAAAGTTTCGGAAGGTTTCGAGACTTTTCGAACGCCCCCGACAGCGAGTCCGTAATTAAGGAAAGAGGTGCAAGCAATGCAAGCGATCATCGTTACCGGCGGTAAGCAGTATGTTGTGAACGAGGGCGACACCCTGTTCATCGAGAAGCTCCCCGTCGAGGCGGGCGACGCCGTTACCTTCGATCAGGTTCTGGCGATCGTTGACGGCGAAAACACCAAGTTCGGCGCTCCCGTGGTGGAGGGTGCGAAGGTGGAGGCCACCGTCGTCAAGAACGGCAAGGGCAAGAAGGTCCGCGTTTACAAGTACAAGGCCAAGAAGGGCTATCACAAGCGTCAGGGTCATCGTCAGCCTTATACCAAGGTTGAGATCGGCAAGATCTCCGTCTAAGGCATGACCACTGTTACATTCCTCACCGAAGGAAAACGCATCATCGGTTTTGATGCCAAGGGACACAGCGGTTACAGCGAAGCAGGATCCGACATCGTCTGCGCGGCGATCACAAGCGCGGTTCGCCTTGTGGAAAGCACCGTGAACGATGTGCTCGGTCTTGCCGCTTCCGTCAAAGTCCATGAACGCTCCGGCGCTGTGGAGTTCCGGCTCCCCGGCGGTCTGTCCGCCACGAACGAGAGCACCTGTCAGGCTCTTTTAACGGGTTTGATGCTGCTCTTTTCCGAGCTGCACAGCGAATATCCGGACAACATCGAAGTCATGGAAGCGTAAGCTTCCTGTTCCGATCATCTTACAGAAAGGATGGCAAATCACCATGCTGAACATCGGTCTTCAGTTTTTCGCCCACAAGAAGGGCGGCGGCTCCACGAAGAACGGCCGCGACTCTAACGCCAAGCGCCTTGGCCCCAAGCGCGCTGACGGTCAGTTCGTTCTCGCCGGCAACATTCTTGTGCGCCAGCGCGGCACCCACATCCATCCGGGCGTCAATGTCGGTATCGGCTCTGACGATACTCTCTACGCCAAGGAGAGCGGCGTGCTCCGTTTCGAGCGTCTCGGCAAGGATCGTAAGCAGGCTTCTGTTTACCCCGCTGAGTAATTGCACAACGAAAAGCCCTGAGCGAATGCTCGGGGCTTTTTTTCTTACTTTTTCCGCAGGAGGTTTCCCCCATGCTCAAAGCAGTCCTCATGGACATCGACGACACGCTGCTCGATTTCGGCAAGTGCGCCGAGCAGGCCATGCGCATCGGCTTTGCCGAGCGCGGCTTACCCTTCGACAATTCCACCTACGCGGTGTTCACGCGCATCAACGATGTGCTCTGGCAGCAGATCGAGCGCGGCGAGCTCACCACGCAGCAGCTTTTTGAGTTCCGCTGGAACCGCATCTTCGAAGCCCTCGGCATTGAGGCCGACGGCGTCGCGTTCGAGCAGCGTTTTCTGGCTCTTCTCTATGAGACTGCCATTCCTGTCGACGGCGCGGACGAGATCTGCCGCTATCTCAAGGGAAAGTACATTCTCTGCGCGGCGAGCAACGCCTTCCACGACCAGCAGCTCAACCGCCTCTCTATGTCGGGCCTTCTCCCCTACTTTGACCATGTATTTGTTTCGGAGTCGCTCGGCTACCGCAAGCCCGAGAAGGCGTTTTTCGACGCCTGCCGCGCTTTTCTTCCCGATGTTGCCGCGGACGAATGCGTCATGATCGGCGACTCGCTGACCGCCGACATCGCCGGCGGCAAAAACGCGGGCATGAAAACGATCTGGTACAACCACGCACACCGCCCTGTTCCGGAGCATTGCGCAGCCGACCAGATCGTCGATTCGCTCTCTCAAATTAAAGATATTCTCTGACTCAGGAGATCATTTCCGCGCCGACGGTGTATTCCCAGCCGTTATCGCCGCGGGAGGCCGTGCACTTCGTAAAGTAATACGCGCCGAGCGGCGAGCGCCACTTTTCAGCGCTGAAGCAGACAGACGCGCCGTTGTCCTGCGTCTCCTCCGGCGTGATGGTGAAGAGCAGACCATTCGTGAACGAATAGGCCGTACTGCCGCCCTCCAGCTTTTCACCCGTGAGATAGCCCTCCTCGCGCAGCTCATCGAATGTCATCGTCAAGCCCTGTACGCCGTGCTTCTGTGCGAACACATAGGCGACCGCCGCCTTTTCGCCCGCGGTCAGCCCGCCGGGTGCCTTGCTCAGATCGACGCTCACGATCTCCGCGCCGCCGTTGAGCCCATCGTCCGTGTTCCACAGGTCCTCAAGCACCTGTAAGTAGAGGCCGCAGAGATCATAGCGCGCATCGTCCTCGCGCGAAAGCGATACGGCCACCACCTGAGAAAACTTCGCGGGATAGGTCTCCTGCACGCCGCCGGTGTACCAGACCTCGGCGCTCATGCCGCTTTCGATCTCGGCAGCGGACACGCTGCTGCCGTCTAAATACAGCGTCACGCCGTCGAGCGGCAGGGTATAGAGTTCCGTCTCTCCCGCCAAAATGAGCGTGCCGTCCGACGCATCGCCCACCACGCGCAGCGTCATCGTGTCTGCGCCCGCGTACTGCGGCCCTATCTCTACGTCGTCATTTTCATTCTCCCGGCCGTCCTTCGTGCAGGCCAGAAGCGCCGCTGTCACGGCGACGACCATCATCAGCATAATCAGTCTTTTCAAGTGTTCCGCTTCCTTTCCGGTTTGTATCGTTTCATTTGACGGAAGCGGAAAAGCAAAAGTTCCCGATTTTTCTCCACATTTTCTTTTTTGTGAAATGTTTCGTTTTTCTTGACGAATCGTCAAAAAACGGGTACACTATTTGTTCAGGAATAACAAGATTTCAAGGAGGTGCCAACATGGCAGCATCTTTTATTGATAAGGCGCGCATTTTCTGCCGCGCCGGTAAGGGCGGCAACGGTGCGGTGGCGTTCCACCGCGAAAAGTACGTCTCCGCAGGCGGCCCCGACGGCGGTGACGGCGGCAACGGCGGCAACATTGTCCTCGTCGTCGACGACAACATGTCGACGCTGATGGACTTCCGCTATAAGCGCAAATACGTCGCCGAGACCGGCATGGACGGTCAGGGCGCGCGCAAGTTCGGCAAGCAGGGCAAGGATCTCACGATCCGCGTGCCGCGCGGCACCGTCGTGCGCGACGCGGAGAGCAACGAGATCATCAAGGATATGTCCGACTCCGAGCCGTTCATTCTCTGCCGTGGCGGCAAGGGCGGCTGGGGCAACGCGCATTTCGCAACGCCGACCCGCCAGGCCCCGCGCTTTGCCAAATCCGGTCTTGAGGGTGAGGAGCACGACGTCATTCTCGAGCTGAAGCTGCTGGCCGACGTCGGTCTCATCGGCTTCCCGAACGTCGGCAAGTCGACGCTTCTCTCCGTCGTATCCAAAGCGCGCCCCAAGATCGCGAACTACCACTTCACCACCCTCTACCCCAACCTTGGCGTCGTGTACGTCGACGAGGGCGTTTCCTTCGTCATGGCCGATATCCCCGGCATCATCGAGGGTGCGGCTGAGGGCGCGGGCCTTGGTCACGACTTCCTGCGACACATCGACCGCTGCCGCCTGCTCGTCCATGTCGTCGACGTGTCGGGCAGCGAGGGCCGCGACCCGGTCGAGGACTTTGACGCCATCAACGCAGAGCTCTCGCAGTATTCCCCCGACCTTGCCACCCGCCCGCAGATCGTCGTTGCCAACAAGACCGACATCATGGAGGATGAAAGCCTGCTGGAGGCCTTACGTGCGCACGTCGAGCCGCTGGGCTTCCCCCTCTTTGCCCTCTCCGCCGCGTCCCACAGCGGCACACGCGAGCTTGTGCTCAAGATTGCCGAAAAACTCTCGACGCTCCCGCCCGTCACGGTCTATGAGCCGGAGTATGTTCCCAAGCCCGTCAAGATCGACGCGAGTGAGCCGCTCAAGATCACCGTCGAGGACAACACCTACATTGTCGAGGGCAAGTGGCTTGAACGCCTTATGAGCAACGTCAACTTCGGTGACTACGAGAGCCGGATGTTCTTTGATAAGATGCTGCGAGAAAACGGCGTTTTCCAGCAGCTTGAGGATCTCGGCATCAAAGATGGCGATATTGTCAGCATGTACGAGCTGGAATTCGAGTATCAGCACTAAATTCTACCCGCGGGAGATGATCTCATGTCCGTCAGTCTGTGCGAGGACTGCGTTTATTACAGCTACGATGAAGAGTCCGACAGCTACTACTGTGACGAGCAACTCGATGAGGACGAGATGGCGTCGTTCCTGCGCGGCAAGCTGACCGCCTGCCCCTTCTACCATCCGGGACAGAGCGACTATTACCTCGCGGGAAAGCAGTAACGCATCATAACGAAAAAGGAACGCACTTTTTTGAGTGCGTTCCTTTTTTATCACTTGTCGTGCGAGCGGAAATCGCCCTCCGCTGAAGGGGTTCACTCCCTTGCGCCGGGCAGAAAGCGCTGCTCGACTTCTTCCGCGCTCATCTGCCCGCCGGAAAGCTCCGTGAGCGCGGCGGAGAATGCCTCCACCTTTCCCACGGGCAGCAAAAAGCTCAGCGTCACCGCCGTGCCGTAGTCGCTTGACTCGATACGGCCCTCGTGATCTTCAATGAGCAGCTTCACGCGCTCAAACATCGGGTACGGACACTCGAGCAGCAGCACGGAAAAGGGCTGCATCCGCGCCTTGCCCGCCTTGTCGAGCGCATCCTTTGCAGCTTTTGCGTAGGCGCGCGTCAACCCGCCCGCGCCGAGCAGGATACCGCCGAAGTAGCGCGTGACGATGCACACCACATTCTCCACACCCTCGCGCTGGAAGACATTGAGCATTGGCTGGCCTGCCGTGCCCTGCGGCTCGCCGTCGTCGCCGTAGCGAACGGTACCGTCGTGCAGGACGAAGCACCAGCAGTTGTGGCGCGCGTCGTAGTATTTCTTCTTCATCTCGTCGATGCGCGCGCGGGCCTCCGTCTCGGTCTCCACCAGGAAAACGTGGCTGATGAAGCGCGAGCGCTTTTCTTCAAACTCGCTCTCCGCGCTCTCGTATGGGACAAGGTACTCTGTCATGGTTTCAATGTTCCTTTCAGCGGGTTTTCTCCCACTTTTCTTTCGTAAGGGCGTAAAAAAGCGTCGGCCGCAGCGCATCGTCCACAAGCGCCGGCCTTTCACAGGTCAGCTGATAAGAAAAGCCGCACTTTTCGATCACGCGCTTTGACTTTTCATTGCCGGCATAGTGCGAACACCAGACCCGCTGTGCGCCTTTATCCTCAAAGCAATACCTCAGCAGTTCTCGCACGGCTTCGGGGATAAGCCCCTGGCCCCAGAACGGGCGGCCGATCCAGTAGCCGATTTCCGGCTCATTCCCGATTTCCGGCGCTTCCGTCGGAAACACGCCGATGGAGCCGACAGGCTCGTCTGGCCGTTCCTTCAAAATGACTGCAAACGTGTCCGGCTCCGAGAGGACGGTTCGGATGATCTCGCGGGAGTTCTCCACGCTCGTATGCGCTGGCCAGCCTGCGGCGGGACCGACAAACGGATCCCTCGCGTATCGATAGCAGCTCTCCGCGTCGCTCTCGCACCACGGACGCAGGAGAAGGCGCGTCGTTTCAAACGTCATTCCTCCCAGTCCTCCTTCGGCTCGCGGTAACCCTCGATGTAGTCCTTCACCTGCCCGATGACGCGCGGCACGCAGACGGCCGCAACATCGATGGTCTCGCCATATTCGACAGATTCGACCTTTGCCTCGCGGTAGAGCATATCGAGAAGGCCGCCCTTGTCGTAAGGCAGGTGGATCGTCACGCGGCGCGTTCCCTTGTCGAGGAGCTTATCGATGCGCGCAAGCAGCTCATCGATCCCCTCGCCGGTCTTGGCGCTGATGTTGACGCTGTCCTCCCCGTGCGGGCGGATATCGCCGAAGTAGAGGTCGGACTTGTTGTAAACGCGCAGGCAGGGAATTTGCTGCGCGCCGAGCTCTTCGATCAGCTCGTCCACGATCTGCGCCTGTTCGAGCCAGTGTGGGTCGGAAATGTCGATGACGTGCAGCAGAAGGTCGGCGTATTCGAGTTCCTCGAGCGTTGCCTTGAAGGCCTCGACCAGCTGGTGCGGCAGCTTGCGGATAAAGCCGACCGTGTCGGAAATGACGACGTCCAGCGTGTCGGACACGGTGAGAAGGCGCGTCGTCGTATCCAGCGTGTCGAACAGGCGGTCGTTCGCGGGAATGTCCGCGCCGGTCAGCGCATTCAGGAGCGTTGACTTGCCCGCGTTCGTGTAGCCGACGATGGCGACAACCGGGATCTCATTCTTGCTGCGGCGGTCGCGCTGCGTCGCGCGCACGCGGCGCACCTCCTCAAGATCGGACTTGAGTTTGTCGATCTTGCGGTGGATGTGGCGGCGGTCGGTCTCAAGCTGGGTTTCGCCCGGGCCCTTCGAGCCGATGGGGCCTTTGCCCGACGTACCCGCCTGACGTTCCAGGTGCGTCCACATACCGATGAGGCGCGGCAGCAGGTATTGATACTGCGCAAGCTCTACCTGAAGGCGGCCTTCCTTTGTCTTCGCCCGCTGGGCGAAGATATCGAGGATCAGCCCGCTGCGGTCGAGCACCTGCACGCCGAATTCTTCGCTCAGAACGCGCATCTGCGAGGGCGAGAGGTCATTGTCGAAGATGACCATCGTCGCCTCCTGCGACTTCACCAGCTCGCGGATCTCATCCACCTTACCCTCGCCGATAAAGGTGTGCGGATTGGGCGAGGGCAGCGTTTGCAGCACGACGCCGACGCTGATGCCGCCCGCCGTTTCGACAAGCGCCCCCAGCTCTTCCAAGCTCTCCTCGTCCGCGTTTTCCTTTTTATCGAGCCGCGGCGAGGAAAGGCCGACCAGGATCGCCCGGTCGCGCGGCGCGTTGTTCTCTTTCAATTCTTCCATAGATTCTCCTTATCGCGCCGTGCGGCGCTGTGCAAATCATTTTTATTATAGAGTATTCTCCACCAAAAGAAAAGGGGGTAACGCTTTTCATTGACATTTCCGCCCCTTTCATGCGAAAATAGGGTGGACGCAACCTCAGGTTGACAAAAAGAAACGCCCGGTTGGTGGTGTTTTCTCCCGTTTTCCTGCTATGCTTTTCCTGCAAAGACGCAGTGCACGGCGTCGAACGCAGCATCATTCCCCAAAGGAGGAATCCCGCATGGAACTTTATGAAAAGCTATACGAACTGCGCCGCGCGAGCGGTATGTCGCAGGAGGAACTTGCCGAAAAACTCGGCGTTTCGCGTCAGGCCGTTTCCAAATGGGAGAGCGGCGCCACGCAGCCGGAGCTTCCAAAGCTCATCGAGCTGAGCAAGATCTATCAGGTCTCCGTCGACGCGCTTTTGAGCCTTGAGCACGCCAAGAAGCAGCAGGATCGTTCCCCCGCCGCTCCCGCCGCCGAGGGCGCAGCGCAGGACGCTGCCGAACGTTCTCCCGCGGCAAAGCCGGATTTTCGCACCTTCTGCGCGCAGCATAAGAAGATCGTCGGCGGTGCAGCCGTGGCACTTGCCGCGCTCATCGCCGTCGGCGCGCACTACAATAACCGCATCAACACGCTCAGCATGCAAGTAAATGACCTTCGCAGCCAGCTCTACAGCGTGCAGAGCAATCTCTCCAGCCAGATCGACGGCATCAGCAATAACGTCTCGGACATTTTGACGCGCGAGTCGAGCCTGATCTCGCAGTATAATTACGAGATCACAAACGTCGATCTTAAAAAGCAGGAATGCACCATCGCATTTTCCCTGCTGCCAAAGACAATCAGCGAGGGAACGACTGTCATCATCGGCGTGACCGATCATGGCAATTCCTCGCCGCTGGACAGCTATCGGCCGGGCTACTCTGCCGACCTTACGCAGGATGGCTTCGGGTATCTGCACGGCAGTGTAACCGTCCCTCTGAGCGACGAGCTCGGCGTTGGTGTCAACTTCAAGCACGACGGTGAGACACAGTCAGAGGAGCTCGACACGATCTATGATCTCAAATCCCGCTATCAGCCGCAGCTCATCAATTTCATCGCCCCCATCTCCTACGAGCGCAGAACCGGCAAAGCGTGGCAATACAGCCTTGCAGCCAATCCCAATACCGTTCTCGGAAGTATTTCGCTCGGCGCGCTGTCCGATGTGTCCATCCGCAGCGCGTATCTTGAATACACGCGCGCCAATCAGCTGCTCAGGCGCGTGCCGCTCGAAGCATCGTACAGCGATGGCAGCGCCGTCACCTATGTCGGCGATGACACCGCTGAAGCCGTTGCCGTCCCGGAGGGCGCTGCCTATTACGATCTCTCCACCGCTTCCGGCGATGAACCGATCTCTTTCTCCCTTTCTCTCGAAGAAACGCCGCTCGTCTGCGAGCTTGTCGTCAACCTTGCGGACGACACCGTACTGCGCGTCCGCCTCTTCCAGGTGCGCGCCATTGCAGGCGGCGACAGCTACGAGGAGATAAACTACCGCGACCAAAGTCTCAGTGAGCCGCTCCCCTTTATTGTCAAGTACCCCGATGAGCAAAGCTGAGTGTTTTTCCCAAAAATGCAGAAAAAAGCAGCTCTGCCGTAGCAGAGCTGCTTTTGTGATTGAATTAGTTCAGGCCGAACTTCTTGTTGAACTTGGCAACGCGGCCGCCGGTATCGACCAGCTTCTGCTTACCAGTGAAGAAGGGGTGACACTTAGAGCACACTTCCACCTTGATATTCTGCTTGGTGGAACCTGTCTCAATCACATTACCGCAGGCGCAAGTAATAGTAGTCTGCTGATAATTGGGATGGATTCCTTCCTTCATTGCTCGTGTTCACCTCTTTCCGATCCAAATGTACCTTGATAACAAAGCCATTTGGTATGTTACCACGCTTTCTGTCAAATTGCAAGAGAAATTTTCAAATCTTTTCTCATTTATGCTTCGTGACCGTTTTTCCCCAATTTCCTCCTTGTTTTTCAAGATCTGTCCGGCAATTTCTCTTTACTTCTGTCCCTTCCGGTCATATAATGGCGCTTGGCGCGCTGCGCCACCGACGATCCATCAAGTAAAGGACTTATTCGATTATGCCAAAAAGACACTTCCTGCGGGGACTGCGCGACGGCCTCCCCATCGGGCTCGGTTATTTTGCCGTGAGCTTCGGCCTCGGCATCTCCTGCCGCGCAGCAAATCTGACCGCGTTTCAGGGCTTTCTGCTCAGCTTTCTCAACAATGCCTCCGCCGGCGAGTACGGCGGCATCACCATCATTGCGAGCGACTCCGGCTTTCTCATCATGGCAGCGATGATGCTCGTCGTCAACGCGCGCTACATGCTGATGAGCTGTGCGCTCAGCCAGCATCTCTCTCCCGACACGCCGCTCATCTTCCGCCTCATCATCGGCTATGACCTGACCGACGAGCTCTTCGGCATCGCCATCTCGCAGCCGGGGTATCTGAATGTCTGGTACTATATCGGCGCGATGTGCGCGGCCATGCCCTGCTGGAGCGCCGGCACCGTCATCGGCGTGCTGCTCGGAAATCTCATGCCGGTATGGGCGGTCAGCGGATTTTCCGTCATGCTCTTCGGCATGTTCATCGCCATCATCGTCCCCATGGGCAAGCGCGACCGCGTTGTGCTCGGCTGCATCATCGTGAGCTTTCTTCTCGGCTGGCTCGCAAGCGTCCTGCCCGTTCTGCGCGAGCTTTCCGAGGGTACGCGTATTCTGATTTTGACCATCGTGATCTCAGCGGCAGCCGCTGTGCTCTTCCCGCAGAAGGAAGAAACCATCGAAGGCGAAGCCGTAGAAGAGGAGGTGTGCGGCGTATGAAGACCTATCTCTATATTCTGGTCATGGCGGCCACGACTTACCTCATTCGCGTCCTGCCGCTCACACTGATCCGCAAGCCCATTCGCAGCGTGTTTCTGCGCTCGTTCCTCTTCTATGTTCCCTATGTCACGCTTTCGGTGATGACCTTCCCCGCCATCATGAACGCCACACAGTCGCCCATCGCGGGCGCTGCCGCCATGGTCGTCGGCATCATCGCTGCGTGGTGCGGGCTGGGGCTTCTCCCCGTGTCGCTCATCTGCTGCGCATCGGTCATCGCACTGGAATTTTTCATCGCATGAGAACATGCATCAAAAGCGTCCGCACGTTTGTGCGGACGCTTTTTTCATCTTTACAGCCGCACCTCTTCTCCTGCGGAGAAGAAATACAGCACCTTTTCTTTGACTTTTTTCCCCATCACGCGCGTGAGGGCCATGGAGTACGCCTCAAGCTGCGGGCGATAGTGCTCGGCGCGCTCGTCAAGCTGCGCGCGTGAAACATGATCGGTCTTGAAGTCCACGACCACAAGCTCGCCGTCCTCTTCAAAGAAGCAGTCCACCACGCCCTGCAACAGAACGGAATCGTCCGCATCAAGTGAGGAAAAGTCCCGCACGGGTCGGAGCAGAGAGAAGCGGTACTCGCGCTCTACCTGTTTGCTTTTCCGGATGCGTGCAGCAAGGTCGCTCCGCAGGAACCGGACGATCGCATACACATCTGCGGCCTTTGCCTGCTCCTCTGTCAGCTTGCGCTGTGCGCGCATCGCTTCGATCTGCGCGTGCACGCTCTGCTCGTTTGGCTCGCAGAAAAAGTCGAGATCCTGCATCACAAGATGCAGCGCCGTGCCGCGTTCGGTGCCGGTGAGCGCCGTCTTTCCTGCAAGGAATTTTGGTTTACAGAGATTGCGCAGCCGCGGCGGCAGCGTCGTATTTTCAGAGATCTCCTCATCAATCGCGCGTCCCTTGAGCTGCGTGGCGGTCAGCTTGGCGGGAAAGGCCGTCTGTTCTGCATAGGGGTAGCGGTATGACAGGGCGGCAAAATCTGCCGGCAGCTCTTCACGCTGCGGCGCGCGTTCCTCCTCCGCAGCGTCGCTTTGCTGCGCGGGCGCAGCGAATTGCAGCCCATCGTGCACACACACCGTCCACGGCGTTTCCTCCGTGAAAAAGCGCCCCTCGCTGTTCTGCCCTGCAAATGCGCGCAGCGCCCCCGCCTCGCTGCGCTGCAATAGCGGCAGCATGATCCAGTCGCCCATGCATTTTCCGCTATCCACCGCTTCGGGCAGCACCGGGCAGTCGCTCAGCGCCATCAGATCGGCAACGCGCCCGCCTGCGTTCGCCTGCGTATGCACCATGACGAGCTTTTCCTTTGCACGCGTCATCGCAACATACAGCACGCGCAGCTCTTCGGCCTTGGCTTCGCGGCGCAGCGTACGCTCAAGTGCCTGACGCGCGATCGTCGGGTACTGAATGTGTCGCCGCGCGTCCACGCACACCGGCCCCAGCCCGAGCTGCGGATGCACCAGCACCGAACTTTGAAAGTCCATGTTGCTGAAGCGCCGCGCAAGGTCGGAGAGGATCACGACCGGGAATTCCAATCCTTTTGACTTGTGAATAGACATGATGCGAACGCCGCTGGAAGCGTGCGTCGTCTGCATGGCGGCGGCTTCCCCGCTCGCAAGCTGCTCGCGCAGCGTGCGCACAAAGTCGAAAAGTCCCTGCCGTCCCGCGCGCGCGAAATCCTCGCTCAGTTCCAGAAAGGCGAGCAGATTATCCTTTCGCTCTGCCCCGCGGTGCATCGCGCCGAAGATGCCGAGCACGTTGCACTTACGGTAAATTTCACTCAGCAGCTCGCGCACGCTCAGGTGCGCGGCACTGTCGCGCAGCGATCGCAGCACCGCAAGAAATGCCCTGCTGTGCCCGTCCTCGCCCAAAAGCAGCGCGTCATAGAAGTCGCCCGTGCGCTGCTGCGAGCGAAGCGCTGCAAGCTCATCGGGCACAAAACCGAACAGCGGCGAGCGCAGCACAGCGATCAGCGGCACATCCTGGCGCGGATTGTCGATCACCTGCAAAAACGAGAACAGCACCGCGATCTCCATCGAGGCAAAAAAGTCCTCGCCCGCATCGGCGGCACAGCGGATCCCGCGCGATTCCAACGCGCGGCGATAGTCCAGAAGGCGCGTACTCGGTGAACGCATCAGGATAACGATGTCCTCCTCGCGCACAGGCCGCAGCTCCCGCGTTTTATCGTCCTGCACAGGAAATTTGCTTGACAGCATGTTGTGGATATAGTCCGCAACGAACGCCGCCTCCGCCTCGCTCGCGCGCACGCGATGCTCGCCTGTCTGCGTCGGCAGATCAAGCAGATGGAATTCCGCGCCGCACACGCTCGATTCGGCATAGCTTGCACCGGGGCGCAGCATCTCGTCCTCCCCATAGTCCAGCTCTCCCATTTCCCGGGAAAGAACATTGCGGAAGACGAAGTTTGTCGCCTCCAGCACCTCCTTGCGCGAGCGGAAGTTGCGCGAGAGCAGGAGCTTTGCGCTCTCGTGTTCGTCCGCCGCCGCAAGCGGCGGCCAGGTGTTGTAATGCTGCAAAAAGATGCGCGGATCGGCCAGGCGGAAGCGGTAGATGCTTTGTTTGACGTCACCTACCGTGAAAAGGTTTTCTCCTTTACAAGATATCGCGTCAAAGATCCGGTTCTGCACCTCGTTGGTATCCTGATACTCGTCCACCATGATCTCGCGGTAGCGTGTGCTCACAAGCGCCGCAAGCTCCGTCGGCTCATCGTTCTCTGCAACAAGCAGGCGGATGGCCTCGTGCTCCTGATCGGAAAAATCAGCTGCGTTGCGCCGCCGCTTTTCCTCATTGTACCGTCTGGAAAAGTCCGCCGTCAGGTCGATGAGCGCAAGCATGGCGGGCGCCATTGTACGAAGATCCTCCACCGCCTCGTCTGAAGAGGCGGCAAAAAGCTCTGCAAAGCCCTTGACGGTCTCCTTACAGTTATCCCACAGTCCCTTCATGCGTGCTTTCATCTCGCCGCCGTCGCTGTCCTTCACCGCGGCAAGCCGCGGGAACGCAATGGTCACGCCGCGTGCCGCGTCCCACCCCTGCGCTATCTTTCCTTCCAACGCTTCCAATTGGTAGGAAGCGTCGAGGAACGCGGGGGCGTATTTCTGGTTCAGCGCGTCGTTTGCGCACATCTCCTGCGCTGCGCGCTGCAAAAGGCTTTTGCAGTGGCGCGCCTTGCGCCCCACTTCGTTCAAAAGGATCTTACCGTAGGGCGTATCTTCGATTTTTTCCGGTACCGCGCGCCAGAAGGCGCGCTGCGCGTCGAGCCATTTGTCCTCATACGGCTGCGCCTGCAATTTCGCGTGCAGCTCCAGCACCAGCTGCTCCAGCGCGCTGTCGTCGCGCCCCGCGCCAAGCGTGTCGGCAAGCAGCGTGCCGCCGCTCGTCAAGTGGTCGTAAAAGTCCTCCAGTGTGCGCGCAAGCACGCGCCCGCGCAGCACCTCTGCCTCATTTTCATCCAACACGCGGAAATCCGGGCGCAGCGCGTGTCCGCGTGCGTCCTCTCCGAGCAGATGGCAGTTTTCGCGCAGGAGCGAGGTGCAGAACGCGTCCACCGTTTTGATGTCCGCGCGGTAAACGCGCAGCATCTGCTGCCGCAGATGATAGTTGCCGGGGTCGCGCTCCATGCGCTCATTGAGCGCTTTGGCGATCTTACCGCGCAACTCGCTCGCCGCGGCGCGCGTGTAGGTGATGATGAGAAAATCGTCGAGGTTCGCACCCTCGCGCTCCACATAGGAAAAGAGCCGCTCGACGAGCACCTTCGTTTTGCCCGAGCCCGCCGCCGCGGAGACAAGAAGGCTGCGCTCGCGGCTGTCCACCGCTGACTGCTGTTCGTTCGTCAATTTTTCAGCCATCGCTGCGCGCCTCCTTTCCGTTCACCTCGTCGATGTACTGCCAGAATTCATCGTTTTTTGTCGCCTTGATATACTCCATGCGGTCGCTGCCGCAGCCGTTTTCAAAGTGGCATGCGCTCGCAAATTCGCAGTATGTGCAGGCCGACTGCTGCGGCGTGCGCGCGTAGGGATCGGCGTCAATGTTGCCTGCAAAGACCTCCTGCGTGATCTCATGCAGCAGACGATCGACGTATTTCGAGAGCTTGCCCAGCTGCTCGGCAGAAGCAAGGCTCCCCGTTACCGCACCGTCTTTTTTCACCGCGATGGGCAGATAGCAGGGCGAGGTCAGCGCGCTGTGCTCCATCGCCTGCAAGACCGCCGGATCCTCGAGCACCATGCCGCTGCGGCGCAGCTCCTTTTTGCGCGCTTTCTCGATCTTTTCCGGCGCGGTATCGCGCGCGCAGCGCAGCATCGGCTCGCGCGCGGGCGTATAGAGGACGCCCGCCGGCACAATCTCCTGCCCGCCGAAAAGTGCCCGTCCCTCTTCCTTGAGCGTAAAGAGGTAGAGCAGCATCTGAAGCCCCAGACCGTAGCGCAGTTCGGCGAGGTCGAAGCTCTTCTTGCCCGTCTTGTAGTCCACCACGCGAAGGTAGAGTTTCCCGTTGTGCAGCCAGCCGTCCACGCGGTCGACCTTGCCGACAACGCGTGCCGTACCGTTTTTCTCGCGGATCGTGATGGCCGGCAGCTGGCCGTCCGCACCAAATTCCAGCTCAAATGCCAGCGGCTCAAAGTCGGAGCTTTGCAGCTCCTCGCTCACCTCGTCCATGATGCGGTCGACCGCGGCGCACAGGCGGCGGAAAAGATATTGGAAGCGCGCGCTTTTTTCGTTCAGATCCGGCAGCACACGGTCGATGTATGCCTCGATCGACGCGCGCACAAGTTCGTGCAGCGCTTCTTCGGAGAGGGCATGCAGCCCGCCGCGCTCTTTCGCCGCGCGCAGCGTATTCTCCATCACATCGTGCACGAAAGTTCCGATCTGCGGCGCGTCAAAGCCTGCGCCCGTGCGCTCCTTGGCGCGCAGGCCATAGCGCATGAAGTAGGCAAAGTGACACGAGCGCGCCTTATCCATGCGCGAGGCGGACAACGTCACCGCATCGCCGTAGAGCGCGCGCACCGCGCCCGGCGACAGCCGTCCGCGCGTATAATGCGAAGCTGCTCTCATCGCCTCCAGCGCGCTCTTCGCGTCGCCCTGTTTTTCAAAATACTGCCACAGCGCGCCGCCGATCTGCTCACCCGCATACTCAAGCGCAGTCGTTCTTGCCGACAAGCGATATTCCTTGTCAACACTCTCTGTTTCTACGCTGATCGGCGGCAGCAGGCGCGCAATGCGGCCAATGACAAAGGACGGTCGCTTCTCCGCGCCCTTCCCGTCTGAAATGGGATAGGACACCGTCAGCTTCTCGGTCGGCTGAGCAAGCGCGGCGTAGAGATTCTGGATCTCCAGATGAAACTGCTCCATCCCGTGCGGCGCAAGGAAGATCTCGTGCTGCTCAAGCGCTGCGCGATCCTCGTCGCGCAGCACACCGCCGCGGTTCTCCGCTGCGGGCAGCACGCCGTCGTTCGCGCCGAGCAGGAAAAGCGCTCGCACCGTGTGGCGGTCGTTTCGCGTCATTTCGCACAGGTTCACCGCGTCGAGCGTCACAGGGATCGTTCCCACGCTGTACTGTGTGAGAATCAAACGCATCAGACTTGCAAATTCCTCGGCGTCGAGGGTCGCGTCTCCCAAAATTTCCACAAACTGGTCGAGCACGCCGCAAAGAATGCCCCACAGCTGTGCCGTTTCCTCTGCCCGCTGGGCATCGCCCGCGGCAAAAAGCCGCTCGGTCTGCGCCTGCAAGGTCTCCGGCAGGTTCACATCTTCCAGGTAGTCGTACAGCGCGCGCACTTTTTTCTCCGCCGCGCCGCTGCCGCCCACGCCCTGCTTCAAGCGCAAAAATGCTCCCTGCACGCGTGCGCGCAGCGCATTGACCGCTTCGAGCCGGGCTCTCGCCTCGTCCGTCCAGTCCGCACCGTAGCCGTCCGGATGCGCCGTCCACGGCGCTTCCCGCGTCCACATCGCGCCGCGGATCTCCCACTTGAGCGCATAGTTTTCAAGAAGATCGCACTCTTCCATGCTAAGTCCGGCAAGGCCGGTCTTGAGACAGCGGAACACATCCTCATACTCAAAGCCGCCGCTTGCAGCGTCGAGCGCGCCGAGCAGCAGCGTCAGCACGGGGCTTTTCAGAATGTCGCTGCGGTGGGCATAATAGAGCGGAATGCCGTAGCGGGCAAATACGCTCTCGATCGCCCCCGCGTAGGAATCAAGGCTGCGCGCCGTAACGGTGATCTCGCGGTAGCGGTAGCCTCGCTCGCGCGCAAGCTGCAAGATCTGCGACGCGACCCATTCGCACTCGCTGTAGGCAGTGCCCGCCTCGTAGAGCGTGACCGCATCGGTCGCTTGGTCATATTCGTCCGCCGCACCGAAAAAGCAGCGCTCGATGTGATCGAGCGCGCCATGCGCCTCAGCAGGCGGCAGGATCTCTTCCTCGCAGGAAACACCCACATCGCGCGCGAGCGCATACAGCCGCTCCCGCACGCGCAGGCTCTCGGAAAAGAGCTCGCGCTCCTGCGTATCGCCCAGCAGCGTGACCGTCACGCTGTTTGCGCGCCGCAGCAGAAGGCGCAGAATGTTCAGCTCCCGCCCCGTAAAATACGAAAAACCGTCGAGGAAAATGTCTTTATTGTCAATATATCCCGACGCTTCGAGGTTTTCCTCCAGCTTTTCAAGCACATCGCGCGCGTCGTGCCCCGGCGCGTGGAGCTTGCCGAGATAAATGCCGTAGATCAGTGCAAGGTCGCGCAGCTTGTCGCCGCTCTCCCCTTCGATCTGCTCCACGCTCTGCGCAAGCTGCTCGGGCGAAACAGCGTAAGCCTGCAATTCCTCCATCACGGCGAGCAAACTCTCCAGGAATGCCGCGCGCTGCGACGGCCGCTTATAGACCCTGAGCGACGGTGCAAGCTCTGTGAGGGTACGCTGAAGCGTCAGGAGCTTTCCTCCATTGTCGAGCGTCACGTCCGCGCTGCCGCCGCAGATGCCCAGCACACGCGAAGCAAGCAGTTTGAATGTCAATGCCTCGGCATGGCGCGAAGCGGTATCGCCGCAAACCCTGCAAAGATCCATTTCCGCTACATGCGAGGCATGCTCCGGCACGAGCAGAATCTGCTGCGAGGAATCCCCCAGCGCGGCGATCCTTTGCAGCACGCGCCCGGATTTACCCGTGCGCGCGCGTCCCATCAGTATGTGCAGCAAGCGACCTTCCCCCTTTTGTTTCGACAACATTTTTTAAAAGTTTATCACACTTCTCCTCTTCGGGCAACGGAGAAAACATCCGCGCGCATATTTCAGCTGCCAATGGAAAGACTACCAAAGACCAAACCATCTTTTTGAGGAGGGAACTCTATGGTCATCGACAAGATCGCACTGACGCTTGCCGTCATCGGCGCGCTCAACTGGGGCAGCGTCGGCCTTTTCGGCTTTGACTGCGTCGCCTTTTTATTCGGCGGGCAGACCGGTATGCTCAGCCGCGTGATCTACACGCTGGTGGGACTCGCCGGCATCTGGTGCATCACGATGCTGTTTCGCGAGAAAGAGCCGACGGAAAGCGGCGGGCAGGCGTAAAAAATAAAAGGAGGGCAGTGCCCTCCTTTTATTTATGTTTCTCCGGTCGTCTCTTCCAGCGCGCGCATCGAGCGGCGGAACTGACGGTAGAACATCACGCTCGTCATCACTACTGCGCCGAAATCGGCGACGGGTTCTGCCAGAAATACCGCAAACGCCTTGTCCGCAAAAAAGCACGGCAGAATGTAGATGAGCGGGACGAGCAGAATGATTTTTCTCCAGACCGCAAGCAAAAGCGAAGTCTTGGCATTGCCCAGCGCCACAAAGGTCTGCTGGCAGGCCGTCTGGATCCCAAAAATACCGCTGCACGCCATATAGATGCGCACAGAGCGCGAAGCATACGCGACGAGAGAGGGTGTGCTGTTGAAGATCCGGACGAATACGCTCGGAAAAAGCTCAACAAGAAGCCAGATCGCCATCGAATAACTCAGGCAGGCGCGCAGCAGGCAGGAAAACGCCTCGCGCACGCGCTGGGCATTCCGCGCGCCGAAATTGTAACTCACGATGGGCTGTGCGCCCTGCGTCAGCCCGTGGAGCGGCATATTGGAAAACTGCATCACGCTTGTCAGCACCGTCATTGCACCCACGGCCACATCTCCGCCGTAGCGCAGGAGGGAGGCATTGAAGCAGATGGCAATGAGGCTCTCGGTCGACTGCATCACAAAAGGGGAAAGCCCCAGCGCAATGCACGGCAGCACGACCTGACCGCTCACACGGAGGTTTTTGCGTCTGAGCTGCCAGCGCGTCTTCTTCCCGGTGAGGAAGGCCACCACCCACACGGCCGACACCGCCTGAGAGAGCACCGTCGCCAGCGCCGCGCCGCGCACGCCGAGGCCAAACACAAAAATAAACACCGGGTCGAGCGCAGTGTTGAGCAGCGCACCGAGGAGCACCGTTTTCATACTCACGGTGGTAAAACCCTGCGCCGTGATGTAGGCGTTCATACCAAGCGTGAGCTGAACAAAAACCGTGCCGAGGGCGTAAATGCGCATATAGTCAAGCGCGTAGCCCACGGTGTTCTCGCTCGCGCCGAAGAGCAGCAGCAATCTCTCGGCAAACACTTCAAAGAGGATCGTCAGCACAAAGGACGTGATGAGCAGCATCGTCAGGCAGTTGCCCATAATGCGCTCTGACCTTTCACTCTCGCCCGCACCATCGGCAATCGAAGCGCGCGGTGCGCCGCCGATGGCCATGAGGGAAGCAAAGGCCGAGATGATCATAATAATCGGCAGGCATACACCCACGCCCGTGAGCGCGAGCTTGCCGACCGTTTCCGCCGGCTGCATGTGACCGATGAACACGCGGTCGACCAGATTGTAGAGCATGTTGACGATCTGCGAAGTGATCGTCGGCACAGAGAGCGAAAAAAGCAGTTTTTTGACGTTTCCGTGTCCCAGATCTGCGCGCTGCGCCAAAACCATCACCTGAATTCTTTGTTTTTAGCATTGTTCGCCAGAATATCACGCTGCACGGCATTCGTCAAGCATGCAAAAACAGCCATCGTGCCATTGCAATAAAGCGTTTTTAGACATTTTTTCACTTTCTCCATTGCTTTTTTTCTATGCCCTTTGTATAATTTATCTGATACTATCGCACCGGAGAGCGTTTCTCTCCCCTTTATCAAACAATATCTGGAGGAATCACCATGAACGAAAAGTTTTCCAAGCTTGGCTTCTATCCTTCCGACATTCTGCTGCCCAAGAATGTCGATATGAGCAAGTGGGCGGTCGTCGCATGCGACCAGTTCACTTCTGAGCCCGAGTACTGGGAGCGCGTGGAGAAGACCGTCGGCGATGCGCCGTCCACCCTGCGCCTCATCCTGCCCGAGGCCAACCTGAAGGCCCCCAACGTCGACGAGTTCATCGCCGACATCAACGCCTCGATGAGCAAGTACCTCGAAGAGGGCATCTTCGAGACGCTCAAGGACTCCCTCATCTACATCGAGCGCGGCCAGAGCGACGGTAAGATCCGTCACGGCCTTATCGGCATGATCGACCTCGATCAGTACGACTTCACGCCCGGTTCCGGCGCGCTGATCCGCGCCACCGAGGGCACCGTGCTCGACCGTATCCCCCCGCGCGCCCGCGTGCGCCGCAACGCCCCCATCGAGCTGCCCCACGTCATGCTGCTGATCGACGACCCCGAGAAGACTGTCATCGAGCCGCTGACCGCCGCTGCCGACACGATGGAGACCGTCTATGACTTCGACCTGATGGAAAACGGCGGCCACATCAAGGGCTACAAGCTCTCCGCCGAGCAGATCGACGCCGTTGCCGACGCGCTGACCGGTCTCACCTCCGACGAGGCGATGAAGAGCAAGTACGGCGTCTCCGGCGTCGCTCCCCTGCTGTTCGCCGTCGGCGACGGCAACCACTCCCTCGCCACCGCCAAGGCCTGCTATGAAGAGCAGAAGAAGGGCAAAACGCCCGAGGAATACCTCGCGCTGCCCTCCCGCTACGCACTTGTCGAGGTCGTGAACAACCACGACGATGCGCTCCAGTTCGAGCCCATCCACCGTGTGCTCTTCGGCGTCGACCATGAGAAGTTCATGGAAGAGTTCAAGAAGTTCTACCCCAACACCCATGAGGGCAAGGGCGAGGGTCACGTCATCGAGGTCTGCTGGAACGGCCACGACGATTTCATCACCGTTCCCGACCCGAAGGTTCAGCTCGCCGTCGGCACGCTGCAGGCCTTCATCGACGAGTACCTCAAGCAGTTCGGCGGCGAGGTCGACTACATCCACGGCGATGAGGTCACCCGCGAGCTTGGCTCCAAGGAGGGCAACATGGGCTTCCTGCTTCCCGCGATGGGCAAGGAGCAGCTCTTCAAGACCGTTATGGCAGACGGCGTTCTGCCCCGCAAGACTTTCTCCATGGGTCATGCACAGGATAAGCGCTACTATGTGGAAGCGCGCAAGATCCGCTGATCAATTACAACCATTGCAGAAAAGCGCCGCCTTGCGGCGCTTTTCTCATCAGGAGGATTCATTATGGATTTGAAAACAGCCAGGATCTGGCAGGACGTATTGCTTTGGGGCGGCGCGCTGGTCTCCCTCGTCGGCGCATGGGGATTTCAAAACAATGTCGCCGCACTCATCGGTCTTATGATGATGGGCGCTTCGCTCATCGTCTGGTGGCGCTTTTACCGCTGTCCCAAGTGCAGCGAACACCTTGGCCGCGGCACACCGAAGCGCTGCCCGCACTGCGGCGCGTGGGTCGCCAACGAGCCGGAGCCCGAACAGAAGAAGAAAATTCAGCACAAGAAAAAGAAACACTGAGCGCAGAAGGAGGCCGCAATGAATGGCAAAAAGCCCCTGATGAATTATCGCAGGGTTCAAAAACTCCAAACACCGCTGTTGCTTTCCGGCGCACTGCTCAGCGGCGTTGGCACAAGCGTCAGCATACCGCTCGTCATTCTCGGCATCGCGATCATGCTCTTTGCCATCGTGATCGGGGCACTTTACTACCGCTGCCCGCACTGCGGCAGGCCGCTCGGACGCATAGGCGATAGCGTTGCCTACTGCCCCCACTGCGGCAAGGCGCTCGACGCGCCGACGGAGGAGCCCGTGCGCAGCATAAGCGTTCCCGCCTACGCCAAGCTCAACCTGACGCTCGACATTCTCGGCAAGCGCGATGACGGCTACCACGAGATGAAAATGGTCATGCAGACCATCTCGCTCCACGACGATGCGACCGTTACGCTCACGGACAAGGGTATTACCTGCCGTATCGCTGGCGCGGAACTGCCGTGCGATGAACGCAACCTCGCTGTCAAGGCGGCGAGAGCCTTCTGCGAGACGATGGACTACGGCGGCGGCATCGACATCGCGCTTATAAAGCGCATTCCGTCCGAAGCCGGTATGGCCGGCGGCAGCGCGGACGCAGCGGCGGTGCTGCGCGCACTGCGCGATCTTGTCTCCCCCGCGCTCACGGACGAGCGGCTCGAGCAGATCAGTGCGCGTATCGGCAGCGACGTTCCCTTCTGCATCTGCGGCGGCACACAGCTCGCCGAGGGCCGCGGTGAAAAGTTGACCGTTCTGAATCCCGCGCCGGAGTGCTTTGTCGCCGTCTGCAAGCCGGACTTCCCCATCTCCACGCCCGCGCTCTTCGCGCGCGTGGACGGCGTGATGCTCTCAAATCGTCCCGACACGGACGCGATGCTCTCCGCCATTGCGCGCGGCGATTGCGGCGCGCTCTGTGCAAACGTGCAAAACGTTTTTGAGCAGGCGCTTCCTGACGCGCAGCGGGAGCGCATCGAGGAGATCAAGCGCGCGCTTGTTGAAAACGGCGCCGCATGCGCGGCGATGACCGGCTCCGGCAGCGCAGTATTCGGTCTTTTCTCCGATGAAGTGCTCTGCCGCAACGCATGCGAAGTGCTGCAAGGCGATCGCGTTGAAACATTCTTTGCCGAATTTGTTTAAGAAACGCAAAAACCGTCCATACTCAAAGCAAATTCTTTGAGATGGGCGGTTTTTTCTGATGAAATGGACAAAATGGGAGCTTTCCCTGATGATCGGCCTTGCAGTGATGCTGCTTTATTGTGCCGTACACGGTCAAAACACCCTCCAATGGTGGAGTGCGGCGTTCTCCCCGCTGTGCGACGGTATCCTGTCGCAAAATACGACCGGCGGCATTGTGGTCAAGTCAAAGCTCATGGAACTTCTGGCGCAGCTGATGAGCGGAACGTAGTTTTTCAAAGCGGACATGACTTCCGTTTCGAAAAGCAAAAAAGAAAGACCACAACTTCCGTTGTGGTCTTTCTGGTGGAGATAAGCGGGATCGAACCGCTGACCTCTTGACTGCCAGTCAAGCGCTCTCCCAGCTGAGCTATACCCCCATACCATTTTGTTTTGCGTCGTTCCGTTTGACTCGGAACAAGTGATAATATAGCACAGGGAGTCGAAACTGTCAAGTCTTTTTTTCATTTTATCGAAAAACATTTTTGACCGGTTTTCGCCCGGAATTCTCCTCCGAAAAGAGGCGCTTTCGCGCCTCTTTTTCCTTTTTCCTCACGCTCTTGCAAACACGGTATACCGTCCGCTCGGCGCATCGAAGAAATTCTCCCCTGCGACGGATTTGACATGCAGGCCGTCCTCGCCGCGCAGCAGCGTGAACGCGCCATAGCGCACGCTGCCCGCGCGCTCATTGAGATGGTAGCCAAAGACCATGCCCTCGCCGTTCGTGCCAAGGTAGTTGAGCTGACCAGAGTACTCGAAGTAAAGTCCGACCTCACTGTTGATATCCTGCACGGTGAGCCCGCCGCCGTCGGTGAGCGTCAGGATATAATCGCTGTCGTAGCTGCCCTGCTCGGCCGTGTCGTGCGTCACGGTCGCCGTCCACTCGCCGAGAAATTCCGGTGGGATCGTATAGTCCGCATCGCTGACCGCGCCGGAAAGGTCGTGTCTCTCCCCGTTCTCGTCAATGGCGAACACCGTCTGATACGAGCCGTAGTCCTCCTCGACCACACCGGACTCGAACGAAACGATATTCTTCACGCCGCCGAGCGGCCCGCCGTCACAGAGGAAGCCCGCCGTCAGCCCTTCGAGCAGGTTGACATACTCCACCGCACCCTCGCTCGTCAGCAGGAAGATGTAGGGGAAATACCCCTGCCCCACCGAACCGACAAAAACGTCCGTGTAGTCGGAATACAGTCCCTCCACGGGGTAAAGGGTCTCATAGTCAAAGCGGAAGTTTTCCGCGTACCACGCGGAATCCGCAGTCTTCTCAAAGCTGACCGTCAAATTTCCTCCGGAGAGCGCCGCTCGCACAAAGCTCTCCTCCGCCGTCTTTTCGACCGTCTCGTGCGCGGTGAGATCAAGCGCAAGGTCGCTCTCGTCACTCTCCGCACCGGCGAACGAGCCGATGGGAACGATCATGTGCAGCGCACCGTCGTTCAAATAGAGCCGCATCGCCGTGTTGATGTTCTCGTCCGAAAGCGTCCATGCGCGTCGCTCGGCGTAGGACGCGATAAAATCCGCGCCGCCCGTGCTGCCGCCGAGCGCGTCGCGGTAGGTTTCGTCAAAATAGTTCGCCGCGGTACGCCGTGCCGCCGTGACAAACTCCTGCGCGGAAAGACCGCAGCGCGCAAGCAGGTCTTCGCTCATAAGGCGCTTGCCGCCGAAGAAGTCATAGCTGTACGTCTCTGTCGTGCTGACATCGCCGTCCATCTCCGCGCGCACTGTGAGGCAGAGAAGGCTGCCGTTCCAATAGCTCTTCCAGCCGATCGACGGACAGACGAGCGAGGCGTGCGAGGCCATCATGTTTTTCTGCTCCTGCGCAAGCGCGCCGAAGCGGTCGGCGATCTCTGCGTTGAGCGCGGCGGCGACCGCCGTTTCCGACACAAGCTGCGGCACATGATAGCGGTAGGCCATCGTATTGCCCTCGCCGTCCGTATACTCTCCTTCCTCGCTGTAAAGCTCCTTGATCAGCGAATCATCATAGCCGGTGGTCTCATCGTTCTCTCTTTCTTCGCCGCAGGAGGAAAGTGTCAGGAGCAGCAGCGCCGCAAGCAGCGCGGATAGTATTTTTTTCATTGGGAGTCCCCCTTGCATCTCAGTGTTTTTTCTCTTCTGCCATTATATCGTTTTTTCAAAAAAGCGCAACGCTTTTCCCGCGCCGCCGCGCCCGCCGATTGACAGAAACACGGGAAGGATATACAATGTATGCACTTTTGATCAGCAGGAGTTTTTATGTACGATTATACACAAGCCAAAATAAACGACGACGCCATTCGCGCCATCAGCTCCATCGGTCTTGCCCACCTGGGCGACGCGGTGTATGAGCTGCTCGTGCGCACTTACCTGTGCGTGCACGGCAAGGCGACGGGCAAGGGTCTTCACCGTGCAACGGTGGAGCTTGTCTGCGCGCCGCAGCAGGCGCGCTTTGCAGAAAAGCTTCTTCCTCTTTTGACGGAGGAAGAGGCCTCTGTGTTCCGCCGCGGGCGCAACGCAAACGTCCACTCTGTTCCCCACCACGCCGACCGCGCCGACTATCAGAAGGCCACGGGACTCGAAGCACTCTTCGGCTGGCTGTACCTGCGCGACGATCACACGCGCATCAACGAGCTTTTCAACCTGATGATGGAGGACGATAATGCCACTTGACGCGATCTGCCTGCGGGCAGTTTTACACGAGCTGAGACCTCAACTCATCGGCGCGCGCATCGACAAGGTGCAGCAGCCCGCGCGCGACCAGATTGTTCTGCTGCTGCGCGGCAATTTGAGACTGCTGCTCAACGCGGGGGCAAACCAGCCGCGCATTCAGCTTACCAATATTCTGCGCGACAACCCCGCCCAACCGCCGATGTTCTGCATGCTGCTGAGAAAGCACCTTGTCGGCGCGCGCGTGCTTGCGATCGAGCAGCCGGATCTTGAACGCATGGTGATCCTGACGCTCCAGTGCACGGACGAGTTTGGTGAGATCAGCCAGAAGCAGCTCGTGCTCGAGTGCATGGGGCGGCGGTCGAACCTTGTACTGCTCGATGCGCAGGGACGCATCGTCGAATGCCTGCGCCGCGTGGACGCAGACCTTTCCGCCGCGCGCCAGCTGCTGCCCGGTCTTTTCTACCGTTTGCCGACGCCGCTCGACAAGCTCTCCCTCCTCACACAGGAGGATGACTCCATCGCCCTCGCACGGCGTGGCGGCGAGGAGGAAGCGGCTGTCGACAAGTGGGTGCTTGACCATTATACCGGCATTTCGCCGCTCATCGCGCGTGAGCTTGCCTTCCGCGCGGGCGGCGCGACCGATGTGCGCTTCGGCGCACTGAACGGCGCGCAGCGCGAGACGCTGGCGCAGGAATTTGCCGATACCGCAAGCGCCATCAAGGAAGATCGTTACATGCCCGTTATCCTCTACCGCGACGGCAAGCCCGTGGACTTCACCTACCGTCTCATCGCGCAGTACGGCGCGGAGACACAGGTGGAAACGCGCGAAAACTTTTCATCGTTGCTCGACGAATTCTACGACGCGCGCGAGCGGCAGGAGCTTTCCGCCCGTCGCGGCCGCGAGCTGACGCACGCGGCGAGCGTCGCGCGCGACCGCATGGCGCGAAAAGCCGAGAACCTGAAGCGCGACTATGCCGCCACGCAAAAGCGCGATGAATTCCGCCTGCGCGGCGATCTCATCACTGCAAACCTTTACCGCATGAAGGGCGGCGAGCGCGTCCTGCAAGCCGAGAACTACTACGAAGACGGCTGCCCGCTCATCGACATTCCGCTCGACCCGCTGCTCACCCCCCAGCAGAACGCCGCGAAGAACTACAAGCAGTACAACAAGCTCAAGACCGCCGAATTCCACCTGCGCGAGCAGATCGAAAAGGCGGAAAACGAACGGGCGTATTTAGAGAGCGTGTTGCAGGAGCTTGCGCAGGCGGAGACGGAGCAGGAATTCAATGAGATCCGCCGCGAATTGCAGGAGACGAACTATCTCAAAAAATCCTCCGGCAAAAAAGAGCAGAAGCGCGCCTTCGCGCCGCGCACGTTCCAAACCTCCGGTGGACTGGAAGTTCTCGTCGGCCGCAGCAATGTGCAGAACGATCAGCTCACCAAAAAGGCCGACAAGCGCGACTACTGGTTCCACACCCAGCATATCCATGGCTCGCACGTTATCCTGCGCTGCGCGGGGCTGACGCCGAGCGACGAGGATCTGCACGAGGCGGCGATGCTCGCGGCCTACTTCTCGCAGGCGAAGGAGAGCAGCGGTGTGCCGGTCGACTACTGCCCGGTGAAATTCGTCAAAAAGCCTGCGGGCGCGCGCCCGGGCATGGTGACCTACGACAACTACCGCACGCTCTATGTCACGCCCGAGGAAGGGCTTGCCAAAAAGCTCTCTATCAGGTAAACTGTTGGAAAGCGATCCGCCTCTCCCCTGTTGGACGGCAAAAGCAAGTTTGATGTTGGAAAGGAGCCCCACCCATGGACAAGAAAAAGAAGACCCTGCTCATCACCGCCGGCATTGCCGCAGTGCTGCTCGCCGCCGCGCTGTTCCTGAGCCGCCCGCAGCCGCTCGGCGAGCTGCTGCACACGGACGAGATCGAGCCGCCGATTCGTGCGATCTTCTCCCTCGCCGCCACCGTTTCGACCGAAAACGGTGAAACGAGCGGCGTGTGCGACTATACCGCCGAGCCTGACAGCGAAGCGGGACAGGCTCTGCTCGATGCGCTGGGCAGCATTTCCGCGCACCGCCGCTTCCGTCTGCCGACCGCGCCGGTCAGCGGGATCGGTGCGCAAGACAACTATGTTTCCATCTGGTTCCGCGCAAATGGCCGCGACCATGATCTCTATCTCTTTGCAGACGGTTCCGTTCTCTATGATGACGCATCGCGCAGCGTTGCCTACGTTCTTGACAGTGACGCGGAGAACGCTTTCCGCGCGCTCGTGAATGTCATCTTGCGCTACGGAACCAAGCGATAAACCTTTTGCAACACAAAAAGTATCCCGTATGCCAAAGCATACGGGATACTTTTTTGTCGTTTTACAGCGCCTTGGGCGGCATTTCCCAGGCAAAATGATCGGTGTGCAGCAGGTGGTGCGACTTTTCGCCAAGCGGAGAGCCAAGATAGTCGCGATAGAGCGCCTTGACGTCCGGATTCTCGTGCGAGAAGCGCAGCAGCTCGTCCTGATCGAGCCGCCAGAGAACGCTGCCGCGATCCTCCGCCAGTTCCACGCCATCGTGAATGGGCTGACCGCCGCCGCCGGCGCAGCCGCCGGGACAGGCCATGACTTCGACAAAGTCGTAGCTCACTTCGCCGCGTCTGACCGCCTCGATGAGCTTTCTCGCGTTTCCGAGCGAGCTGACGACCGCAACGCGCACGTCCCCTGCGCCGGGGATATTGAACGTTGCTTCCTTCCACCCGTCCATGCCGCGCACAGCGGTGAACGCGTCAGGATCGGGATTCTTGCCCGTGACGAAGAAGTACGCCGAGCGCAGCGCTGCGTCCATCACGCCGCCGGTCGCGCCGAAGACGACCGCCGCACCGGTAGCCGAACCGAGCGGGCTGTCAAACTCCTCCTCGGGCAGATACTTCGGCTCGATGTGGTTCGCGCGCATCATGATATTGAGCTCGCGCGTTGTGATGCTCACATCGACCTCCGGGTCGCCCGCGTCGTTTTTCATCGTGGGCAGCTCGCATTCGCTCTTTTTCGCCACGCAAGGCATGATGGAGACAACGAACAGACGCTTTGCGTCGATGCCGGCCTTTTCGGCAAAATAGCTCTTCGCAACGGCGCCGAGCATCTGCTGGGGCGACTTCGCCGTGGAGAGGTTACCCGTCAGCTCGGGATACTGCGACTTCACGAACCGCACCCAGCCGGGGCAGCAGGAGGTGAACATCGGCCACTGATACTGCTCTTTATGCGTGAAGCGCTCGATAAACTCGCTGCCCTCTTCCATGATGGTGAGGTCGGCGGCAAAATCCGTGTCGAACACATAGTCAAAGCCCAGCTCGCGCAGCGCCGCGACCATGCGCTTCGGCGTTGCAAAGTCGCTTGCAAGGCTGAACTGCTCCGCCCAGGCCGCGCGCACCGCGGGCGCGACCTGCGCCACGGTGATGACGTTTGGATCGTCGATCGCGTCGAAGACAAGCCCCGTGTCGTCGCGCTCGCGCAGCGCCGCCGTCGGGCAGTGGGTGATACACTGGCCGCAGTAGGTACATTCGGTGTCCTGAATACGGCGGTTGTACGATGCGTCCACCACCGTGCGCGAGCCCGTACCGAGAAGATCCCAGATCTTTACGCTCTGTATCTTCTCGCACACCTGAATGCAGCGCAGGCACTGCACACACTTGTCGTTCTCGCGGATGAGGGGCGTGGAATAATCCAGCGCCTCGTGCCGCAGCTTTTTGGGGAAGTGCGTACCGCGCATGTTGAAGTCGTTTGCCAGCTGCTGAAGCGTGCAGTTGCCGCTTCTCGTGCAGTTGGTGCAGGATGTCTCGTGGTGCGAAAGGAGCAGGCGCAGGTTCATGCGCCGCGCCTCGCGCGCCTTGGCACTGTTGGTAAAAACGACCATGCCGTCCGCCACCACGTTGTCGCACGCGGGTACCAGGCGTTCCATGCCCTCTACCTCCACACAGCAGATGCGGCATGCGCCGATCTCGTTGATGTCCTTCAAGTAGCAGAGCGTGGGGATATTGATGTTGACCGAGCGCGCCGCCTCGAGGATCGTGGTATTCTCGGACACCGTGACGCTCTTGCGGTCAATGGTCAGCGTAACATTTCTTACCATTTGCCCTTCCTCCCTCCGCGGAAAATTCCGTAGCCGAAGTGGTCGCAGCGCAGGCAGCGCGATGCCTCATTGTAGGCCTCTTCATCTGTCAGCCCGCACTCGATGCACTTGAAGTCGTGCTTGCGCTCGCCTGCCTCGCGCTCGGTGGTGTCGATGCGGCCGTGGGGCGGCTTGTTATTCAGCCGCGGCGTCGGCACAACCACACCGGGGTCGATCTCATGGTGGAAGCCGAGATATTCGTCGATGTTCGCCGCGGCGACCTTGCCGGCCGCGATGGCGCGAATGACGGTCGCGGGGCCGGTGACACAGTCGCCGCCGGCAAAAACGCCGTCCATATTGTCGATCTGCCCGCTCGCCTCGGTGACAAACGCGCCGCGCTTGATGGCGATCTTCGTCTGCTCAAAGCCATGCGTCTCCACGCCCTGACCGATGGCAACAACGACAACGTCCGCCGCGATGCGCTTTTCGCTGCGCTTGGCCTTTTCGGGCGCGGGACGGCCCTTCTTGTCCATCTCACCGATGATCTGCGGCTGCGTCCACAATGCGGTCGCATGGCCGTTCGCGTCCGTCTCGATGCGCACAGGCGCCTGAAGCGTCACAAGCTCCACGCCCTCGGCAACGGCGCCCTCCACTTCCTCGGGAAGCGCCGTCATATCCTCCTGACGGCGGCGGTAGACACAGCTCACCTTGCGCGCACCCAGTCTCACCGCGCTGCGGCAGACGTCCATTGCCACGTTGCCGCCGCCGATGACGACAATATCTTTATTGCGGAAGTCCGGCATGTGATCGTCGCCGATCTCGCGCAGCATCTCGACCGCGGAGATGACGCCCTCGGCGTCCTCGCCCTCGATGCCGGTCTTTTTATCCGTGTGCGCGCCAAGCGCGATGTAAAGCGCGTCGTTCTGCTGGCGCAGCTCGTCAAAGGTCACGTCGTTGCCAACGTCGACATTGACATGCACATCAATGCCGATCGACAGCATGGAGGCGATCTCCGCATCGAGTACCTCGCGCGGCAGGCGGTAGGACGGAATGCCGTAGCGCAGCATACCGCCGAGCCTCGCGCACTTTTCATACACCGTGACCTTATGTCCCATCAGCGCAAGATAATACGCAGCCGACAGACCGCTCGGGCCGCCGCCGATGACGGCGACCTTCTTGCCCGTCGGCTCAGCGCAATCGGGGTGCGGCACATAGCCCGCATTGTCCACCGCATAGCGCTTGAGGCCGCGGATATTGACCGCGTCGTCGATCATGTTGCGGCGGCAGCGCGCCTCGCAGGGATGCTCGCAGATGTAAGCGCAGGCCGAGGGGAAGGGATTGTCCTTGCGGATGAGTCGCACGGCATCTGCATAGCGGCCGTATTTGATCAGCACAAGGTAGCCCGGAATATCCACGCCCGCGGGACACAGCGCCACGCAGGGAACGCTCTCGCGCATGCCGCCGAGACAGCGGTGGCGCAAAATATGTTCCTCATAATCGTCGCGGAAGCCCTGTACACCGTCGAGCACCAGTCGCGCCGCGTCGCGGCCGATGGCGCAGTCGGCACTGTTGACGATCACATGCGCCAGACGCTCGATGACCGAAATGGTCTCCATCGTCGCCTTGCCCTCAAGCACCAGTTCCATCAGCTCCGAGAGCTGGCCGAGACCGATGCGGCAGGGAACGCACTTGCCGCAGGTCTGCGCATGGCAAAGATCCAGAAAGCTCTTGGCAAGATCCACCGGACAAAGACCCGGAGGGCTTGCGGCAATACGCCGCTCCACGTCGCGGTACAGCCCGTCAATAACGGTCTGCGCGTGGGATGGCGTCATAATATCAAGTCTTGACACTGCTGTTTTCTCCTTTCACTGCTTGCCAAACATCTATCATATAGACGCTTTCTATAATAAGCTTTGCTTCTTCCTTTTTCAACAGGCAAGCACAAAATTTTGTCATATTTTTTCATTCAGCAAAGGTTCGCCCGCGGGAATCTGCACCCAACAGGCGTTCCTCAGAATGCTCGTCAGCGACAGTGTGCGCGGGATCGTCAAGCGTGTCAGGGGTTGATGAATCCGTATACATATCGTCGGTCAGCGTATCGCAGTGTAAATCGATGAGCGCATCAGGGCGCATATGAACACTTCCTTTTTCTCAAAATAATCTGATCGCATGATACGCTTTTCCCACCGATTTCTCAACCGCATAACTGCTGAAAAGTCGGCCGATCTTTTTCTCGCCCTTTACAAAGGTGAGGCGGCGCTGTTATACTACCCATTACATAGAAAGGGGCTGAAATGCCATGAAAGAACTCTCGGAAATCATTTCGCACTCAATTGGCGGATACAGCATTGCCAACATTCTCTCGGCGATCTTGACACTGCTTGTCTGCCTTGTGGTCGTGCGTCTTGTCATGAAGCTGTTCTCGCGCCTGCTTTCCCGCGCAAGCCGCATCAGCGACCGGCTGCAAAAGATCATTCTCTCCTGCCTCAAGGTTCTTTTGTATGTTCTGACCGCCATCATCACGGCAGAATCGCTCGGCATCAACACCGCCTCCCTCACGGCGATCATGTCGGTGCTGACTTTGGGCGTCACGCTCGCGGCAGAGGATATTCTCGGCAACGTAGCCGGCGGGCTTGTGATCCTTTCATCGCACCCGTTCGGCATCGGTGATACGATCGAAGCAGGCGGCACGGTCGGCACAGTGCGCGAGATTTCGCTCAACCATACCAAGCTTGAGACTGCCGACGGGCAGATCGTGCTCCAGCCCAACCGCGCGCTTTCCAGCTCTAAGATCATCAACTATACGACGCTCGGCCGCCGCCGCGTGGTGCGCACCGTGACCGCGTCCTACGATGCGCCGACCGATACCGTCAAGGCTGCGTGCATGGACGCGGTGCGCACGGTTCCCGGCGTCCTGTCCGATCCCGCGCCGGAGGTCTACCTCACCTCTTACGGCGCAAGCTCCATTGAGTACGCCGTGCGCTGCTGGACATCGGTAGAGGATTACTGGAACGCCTACTACACGCTCAACGAGGCGCTGCGCGATGCCTTCGACAAGCACGGCGTAGAGATGACCTACGACCATCTGAACGTCCACCTCGTGCCGGAAAGCGGCAAGGCCGAGCAGCAAAGCTGACACGCCGCGCTCACACCTTTGCAAAAAGCGCAAAAAGTAAGGGGGATATTCTCTTCGAAAGAGAATATCCCCCTCATCATTTTCATTCAGCGCTTTGCGCGTCAAAGCCTTTGAGTGAGCGGTTTTCCTCGCAGAGGAAAACGATCACACTCAGCAGAAACGGGAAGAAATAGGTCGCCACGCGGTATAGCACCAGCGCGGACGAGGCCACCGTGGTATCCGACCATGGGGCAAAAAGCAGCAGAAAGGCAAACTCCATCGGCCCCATGCCCGCAACGTTCGGCAGGGCATTTGTGATGAGCAGCATCAGCGCGGCAAGCAGCTGCGCCTGCTCAAAGGCGAGCGCCGTACAGCCGAGCAGTCTCAGCGCAGCATAGGGGATCGTATAGAGCACAAAGAGCTTGGCAAGGCTTACCGCAATGCCTTTGACGGCAAGCGACGGGACGAGCAGCACTTTCTTCGCCTCCCGGTTGAGTTGGGTAAGGCTCCCCGCCCATTTTTTGCGGCGCGCCGCCCACTTTGGCTTGTGCAGCAGCCCGTCAAGCAGCCGCAGCACAAGCGCAAGCACCCGATCCCAGGTATAGATCAGCGTGAGCGCCAGCACGATGAGTGCGCCGATGGCATAGCCGATGAGGATATAACGGGCAAGGCCGTTGGCGCTCCCACGCAGCCATTCTCCGCCGAGCAGCAGCGCAGCCGTTGCATAGAGCAGTACCGAGATCTTGTGCAGCACGTATTCGCTCGCCATGATGCCGAGTCCGCTGCCTGCGTCCAGCCCGCGTCTGTAAAGGCAGTAGCTTTGCATGGGCAGCGTCCCTGCGCCCATCGTCGCAATGTTGCCAAACACGCCGAGAAACGTGACGCGCAGCGCGTCAGCCAAGGTGCAGTCCGGCTTTTTGTGGTGAATGATGACAAGGCACACCGCGGATTCCATCGCCTCGTAGGCAAAGCCGAGCGCAAGCAGGAGCAGAACGCCCCAGAGCGGTACGGCGCGCAGATTTTTCCCGATGCCGGGCAGCGCGTCGCGGAAAATAAGGATCACGAGCGCAAAAACCAGTGCCAGCGTAAGCGCGCTGACAAGATAGGTGTTCCTCCGTTTCCTTTTCACTGCCGTTCCCTCCCCGCATCCGCGGTGCAATCTTATGATAAGATCTCCTTTTGCAGTACTTCGGCAAGATCCGTCCACTCCCACGGCAGGCCCGCAGCATTTTCGCCGAAGTGTCCGCCGCAGGAAACGCGGCGGTAGATCGGGCGGCGCAATTCAAAACGCGCGGTGATACCGCCGGGACGCATATCGACATTTTTCATCAGCCAGTTGGCAAGCATCTCGTCGCTCACGCGCCCGGTGCCGAAGGTCTCGACCATCACGCTCACCGGGTCTGCAAGGCCGATCGCATAGGCAAGTTCGATCTCGCAACGCTCGGCCAGTTCCGCGGCCACGATGTTCTTGGCAAGATAGCGCGCCATATAGGCGCCCGTTCGGTCGACCTTACTCGGATCCTTGCCCGAAAAGGCTCCGCCGCCGTGGCGCGCCGCGCCGCCGTAGGTATCGGCAATGATCTTGCGGCCGGTAAGTCCGCTGTCGCCCGCGGGGCCGCCGACGACAAAGCGCCCCGTCGGATTGATGAAATACTCCGTGCGCTCATCAAGCAGCTGTTCAGGCAGCACAGGGAAGATCACCTGCTCTAAGATCGCATCGCGCAGCGTGTCGATTTTTACCTCCGCGCTGTGCTGTGCGGAAACCACCACGGCGGAAATGCGCTTGGGACAGCCCCCTTCATACTCGACGCTGACCTGCGCCTTACCGTCCGGCAGAAGATAGGGGATTCTCTTTTCGCGCCGCGCCTGTTCGAGCCTTTTCGTCAGGCGGTTTGCAAGCGTAATGGGCAGCGGCATCAGCGCGTCCGTTTCGCGGCAGGCATAGCCGAACATCATGCCCTGATCGCCGGCCCCCGCCTCTTCCGGCGCGCCGCGGTCCACGCCGCGCGCAATATCCGGCGACTGAGTATGAACGCTGACTCGCACACGTACGGTCTCAGCATCAAAGCCAACACCGAGCAAGGTGTAGCCGATCTCTCCGATCACCCTGCGAGCAATGGCCTCATAGTCCGGCGTGAAGGTCGAAGTGATCTCGCCCATCAGATGGACTTCATCTGTGCAGGCTGTCACCTCGCAGGCAACATGCGCATTTGGGTCATGAGCAAGGATCTCGTCCAGCACCGCGTCGGCGATCTGGTCGCAGACTTTATCGGGATGTCCGCACGTGACGGACTCAGAGGTAAAGTAGGTCTTCATCTTCGTCGCTTCCTCTCCGCTCGTCCTTTTTGGGGAATGAGCTATTTTTTCAGTATTGAGCATTCTTGATCATATCCGCAATGCAAAAAATGAAAAAGTGGCAAAGTGCGTATAGCGCACAAAGTTTTCACACTCTCGGCGCGCTGACCAAGGTTACGGCACAAAAGCCGCTCTTTGATGTTTAGATTCCGTTAAAGATTTAGTTTTTTATCCCTTGCAAGTTTTTTCCGCATCGGATATAATGATTTCACACCAATTCAGAAAGAGAGGGATCCACCTATGGCCCTGCGCACCAAAAACGCCATCCGCCGCAGCTTCATCGAGCTTTTGGCAGAGCGTCCTTTTGACAAGATCTCCGTCCGCGACATTGCGGAGAGAAGCGAGGTCACACGGAATACCTTTTACTATTATTACACTGATATTTACGCTCTGGCCGAAGATGTGTTTGAAACAGAGATCGAGCGGCTTTCCGAAAGCGCGAACAGCTACGAATCGTGGCAGAAGGCCTTCCTTGCCGCCACAGCGTTCACCGCAGAGAACAAGCGCATGATCCAGCACCTGCATTCCTCCGCTCACCGCGACATTCTGGAGCGGTACTACCACAAAACCATCCTGACGGCAATGCTTGCCTACGTGCGCAAGGAGGCCGAGGGGCTTGACGTCAGCGAGAGCAAGGTCGTCGCGCTGGCTCGCTTCTACACGGCGGCGCTCGCGGGTCTTTCGATCGAGTGGCTCGCAAACGGCATGAAGGGCGAGCCGGACGCATTCCTCGCCGATCTCGGTGACATGCTCGACGGCAATATCCGCCGCTCGCTTGAGCGCGGCTGCGCGCACACAGCGCAGTAGGATCACGAAAAGCAGGCAGGATGACGCAGTCATCCTGCCTGCTTTCGTCCGCGCTGGAAGAACAAACTTAACAGATCTTTTACTTTCTTCCTCTGTTCATTTCAGTGAATATATGCTATGATAATTTTGGAATTATCGAAAAATATCAAAGGAGTGAGGTCTTGTACCAGAAGCAGATCTTATTTGAAAAACTGAAAGAAGCCACCGCTTCCGTCCTGCCCATCAGCCTGATCGTTATGGCGATCAGCTTTGTGCTCGTGCCGGTCGACGCGGGACTGATGCTCTCGTTTATTCTGGCCACAGCCATGCTGATCCTTGGCATGGGACTGTTCACATTGGGCGCTGACATGTCGATGAGCCGCATCGGTAACTACATGGGCTCTAAAATGACAAAATCGCGCAAGCTGGGACTTGTCCTGGTCATCAGCTTTGCCCTCGGCGTTGCCATCACGGTGGCCGAGCCTGACCTTCAGGTGCTCGCAGGCAACGTGCCGGAGATCGACACCAAGGTTCTGATCCTGACGGTCTCTGTCGGCGTCGGTTTTTTCCTGATGCTGTGCATGGTGCGTATCCTGTTTTCCATTTCCCTGCGCACAATGCTCATCGTATTCTATGCCATCGTCTTTGCCGCAGCATTTTTGTCGGAGCCGAGCATTCTCTCCGTCGCGTTCGACTCCGGCGGCGTGACGACGGGGCCGATGACCGTACCGTTCATCATGGCGCTCGGTGTCGGCGTTGCGTCCATTCGAAGCGATGAAAACGCCAAGGCGGACAGCTTCGGTCTTGTGGGTCTTTGCTCCATCGGCCCTATCCTCTCCGTGCTGCTGCTCGGCGCGATCTATAAAACGCAGCCCGCGCAGGGGGAAAGCAGCGTTGTCTCCGGTGTCTCCACCACGGTGGAGCTTGGGCAGGATTACCTGCACGCGCTGCCGGAATATTTATGGGAAGTGACCATGGCGCTGCTGCCGATCTTCATCTTCTTTCTCATCTTTCAGGTCGTTTCTCTCAAGCTGCGAAAGCTCCCGTTTTTGCGCATTCTCATCGGTATCCTCTATACATACTTCGGCCTGGTGCTGTTCCTCACGGGTGTGAATGTCGGCTTTTCTCCGCTCGGCTACGCGCTCGGCGCAGTGCTGGCAGAGGGGTGGAAGGTCTACCTGCTCGCTCCGCTTGCGATGCTGATGGGCTGGTTCATCATCAACGCCGAGCCTGCGGTGCATACGCTCAACAAGCAGGTCGAGGAGCTGAGCGCAGGCGCGATCTCCGCCAAGGCGATGGGCATGAGCCTGTCGATCGCGGTCTCCGCCGCGGGCGGCCTTGCGATGCTGCGCGTCATCACGGGCATCTCGATCCTGTATTTCCTCGTTCCCGGTTATTTGGTCGCGCTCGCATTGAGCTTTTTTGTGCCGCGCACGTTCACGGCCATCGCGTTTGACTCCGGCGGCGTCGCCTCCGGCCCGCTGACGGCTACCTTCATGCTGCCGTTTGCGACCGGCGCGTGCGAAGCGCTCGGCGGCAATGTGATGACCGATGCCTTCGGCCTTGTCGCACTCGTTGCGATGATGCCGCTCATCACCGTGCAGGTGATGGGAGCAATCTACGTCGTCAAATCCAAGCATGCCGCACAGGAGCCGCAGCTGCCCGATTTTGGCGACAACGAGATCATCGAACTCTGGGAGGCCTGCTGACATGGATCTTTATTATATCATTGCCATCACGGATCACGACCGCGGCGAGGCGATGGGCTCGCTCTACCGTTCCTCGGGGCTGCGCCTCATTCTCAGCATGCCCGCGCGCGGCACGGCCAAAAGCGAGCATCTTGCCATCTATGGGCTGGACGCGACGGAAAAGTGCGTCATCGGCGCCGTGGGCAGCGCGCAGGAGGCCGAGTCCCTGATCCGATCTGCCAAGCGCAAGCTCTTTATCGACATTCCGGGCAACGGCGTCATGCTGACCATTCCGCTCAAGAGCGTAGCCGGCGGCAAAACGTTCGCCTATCTCACCGACGATCTCAAGACAGGAGGAGCGCCGAATATGAATTTTGAACACGAACTCATCACCGTCATTTTGAACGAAGGCTATTCCGACTTCGTCATGGACGCAGCGCGCGCCGCAGGCGCAGGCGGCGGCACGGTGCTGCACGCCAAGGGCACGGGCGGCACGCGCGGGGAAAAATTCTTCAGCGTCAGCCTTGCCGACGAAAAGGATATGATCTACATCATTGCCCACAAGGACGAAAAGGCCGCCATCATGCGCTCGATCAATGAGCAGGCCGGTCCCTGCACCAAGGCGGGTGCGATCTGCTTCTCGCTGCCGATCTCGTCCGTCGCCGGTCTTCGCGCACGCGACGAAGGCTGAATCCTTCCGCAAAATACAACTCAAAAAGCGCCGCTGCATTTGCAGCGGCGCTTTCCTTTTTTTGTCTGTTACTCCTCGCTCTTTTCCCCGCGGGCAAGAACCACGATGTCCCCCACACCGTCCAGCACCATGCTCGGGCGGTAGGCGTAGGTCTTGATCGTCTCGCGCGTGGAAACGCCCGAGAGCACCAGCACCGTGGACATACCGCTCTCCATGCCGGAGATCACGTCGGTGTCCATGCGATCGCCCACCATGACAGCTTCGCCGGAGTGGCAGTTGAGCTTTTTGAGCCCCGTGCGCATCATCAGCGGATTGGGCTTGCCGCAGAAGTACGCCTGTGTGCCCGTCGCCATCTCGATGGGCGCGACAAGCGCGCGGCAGGCCGGCGCGATGCCGTTTTCGATGGGGCCGGAAACATCAGAATTTGCGCCGATGAGCTTCGCTCCCTTGAAGACGAGATTCGTCGCCTTCGTCAGCGTATCGAGCGAATACGACCGCCCCTCCCCCACGACCACATAGTCGGGGTTCACATCGTTCATCGTGATGCCCGCGTCGTAGAGCGCGTTCAAAAGCCCCGCCTCGCCGATGGCAAAGACCGAGCAGCCCGGCGCCTGATCGCGCAGGAAGGCCGCCGTCGCAAGCGCGCTCGTATAGAAGTGCTCCTCCGACACGTCAAGCCCCAGGCGTTCAAGCTTCTGGTGCAGTTCGCGCGGCGTATAGCCGCTGTTGTTCGTCAGGAAGAGGTATTCCTTGTCCTCATCGTGCAGCCACTGGATAAACTCCGCCACGCCCGGCAACACGCGGTTGCCGTGGTAGATGACGCCGTCCATATCGCAGATAAAGCCTTTTTTCTTGTTAAAGTCGATCATGTTGTAAGTATCCATTTGAGATCACATCTCCTCTTCTTTTCTCATTTGCTTCCACGTGTACAGTATAGCAGAGCGCCTTGTCAAGTTCCAGTACGGGAATGTAAAATCTTTGCAAATTCAAGCCGCTTTGCGCGCAAAAAGAGATGGCTCGCGCCATCTCTTTTTGCTCTTGATCCTTCGCCATTGCCATTTGACGCAAACAGATGAATCGCGTTCCCTTACAGCAGGTCGGCCAGCTCCAGCACCAGCCGTTCGGTCTTTTCCCAGCCAAGGCAGGCGTCGGTGATGCTCTTGCCGTAAATGCCGTCGGTGATCTTCTGCTTGCCGTCTTCGATGTAGCTCTCGATCATCAGTCCTTTGACCAGCGCGTCGATGTCGTTCGAATGGCGCTTGGAGTGCAGCACCTCTTTTGCAATGCGGATCTGCTCCAAATACTGCTTGCCGGAGTTCGCGTGGTTGCAATCCACGATGCATGCGGGATTCTTGATGCCGCGCGATGCATACAGCTCGTGCAGCTCGATCAGATCCTCATAGTGGTAGTTGGGGCGGCTGTTGCCCTTTTCGTTCACATAGCCGCGCAGGATGGCATGGGCGTAGGGGTTGCCCGCCGTTTCCACCTCCCAGCCGCGGTAAAGGAAGGTGTGGTCGCCCATCGCCGCGTAGATGGAGTTCATCATCACGCTCAGATCCCCGCCGGTAGGGTTCTTCATGCCGACCGGCACGGAAAGGCCGCTCGCGGTCAGGCGGTGCTGCTGATTTTCCACCGAACGCGCGCCGACGGCGACATAACCGATGATGTCGGACAGGTAGCGGTAGTTTTCCGGATACAGCATCTCGTCCGCGCAGGCAAAGCCGGTCTCTCTCACCGCGCGGGTATGCAGACGGCGGATAGCGATGATGCCCTCGAGCATGTCCGGCTTTTTGTCGGGGTCGGGCTGGTGGAGCATTCCCTTATAGCCTGCGCCGTCGGTGCGGGGCTTGTTCGTATAAATGCGCGGCACGATCAGGATCTTGTCCTTCACCTGTTCCTGCAAGGGAACCAAGCGGCAAATATAGTCCATCACGCTGTCCTCACGGTCAGCTGAGCACGGGCCGATCACGAGCATCAGCCGCTTGTCGCGCCCGTCAAGGATCGCGCGCATCTCCGCTACGCGTTTTTCGCGCGCCTCGGTGATCTGCTCGGTGATCGGGAATTCCTTTTTGATGTCCATCGGAATGGGCAGCTTACGAATGAATCTGGCATTTTGCTGCATGACGCTTACTCCTTGTTCGCTTGGTCGAATTTGTTGTTATTCTACAGCGTTTTCCGCCCCGTCGCAAGGGCAACTTCATGGCAATTTGATAGATTTATTCCGTCTTCCCCTCCCCTTTCATTATGCAAAAGCATCCGGCGAGATCCGCCGGATGCTTAAAGTTTAATTTACACTTCCCTCACGCTGTAGAGCGCTGCGCCGATGGCGGTGGCAAACGTTGCGTTTTCGGGAATAATAAAGTCCACGCCGTAGAGCTGCTTGAAAAGCTCAAACGTCTCTTTTGCGGGCGGCAGCATCGTCAGCGCGCCCGTGAGCACGACCGTATCCGTCCCGCAGCACTTGCATGCCAGCACCGACATCGTGCCGATGGACTGAAGCACGAGGTTCACGATGCCGAGCATCTTGTCCGACGGTGTCGCATCGTCGGCGACCTTGGCAAAGTTCGCCGCCGTGGCCTCGGGCGGAAGATCGCCTACCTGCTCGCGCGAAAGGTCAGCCATTGTCAGGTCGATGTGGCTGAGATCGCCGTCCTGGCAGAGCTTGCGAATGAGGGCGTACTGATGCACGCCTGTCGTCAGCGAGCTCAAACCTGCGAGCGTACCGCCGCCGACGCCGCTGCCGATGAGATGACACACCTCCTGCCCCTTGTTCGCCCAGAGGAAGGACGTGCCCGTGCCCATACTGACAACGACCGCGTGCTCTTTGCCCGAAAGGGCAAGTCCGCCCGTGCCGACAGAGGGGAACTCCGCGACCTTGATGGTCTTCACACCGTAAATATCACCCTCAACATACGAAGCACCCACGCCGGTAAGCGCGATATGGCGGATATCGGAGAGCTGAAGGTCGTGCGTGGATAAAAAGTTGCCCATCGCGCCATAGAGCGACGTGAGCGGATCATCGGCCTTGACACGCAGCATGTCGATGACCGAAAGGTCGGGGCGCAAACCAACGATCTTCGTGCTTGAGCCGCCGATGTCAATGCCTAAAATAACACCCATTGCGATACTCCGTTTCTTTAGGAAGTCTCTCTATCATAGGGGACTCGTTTCACAAAGTCAAGCAAAAAGCGGAAAAAGCGCGGAAAGCCTTGCTTTATCCGTTTATTCGGGATATAATACGCACATCACAAGGCGCGGCGTTTGTCCGCGCCGCGACACTATGAGGTGACTATGAAGACGGATCAGAAGCTCAATATGACCATGCTCTGCGACTTTTACGAGCTGACCATGGGCAATGGCTACCTGAAGGCTGGGTTCCAGGATCGCATTACCTATTTCGACGTTTATTTCCGCTCCGTTCCCGACGGCGGCGGCTACGCCATCGCAGCGGGTCTCGACCAGTTGATCGACTACATCGAAGATCTGCACTTCGACCAGCAGGACATCGACTACCTGCGCGGGAGAGGTATCTTCTGCGAGGAGTTCCTCGACTATCTTGCAAACTTCCATTTCAGCGGCGACATTTACGCCGTGCCCGAGGGTACGCCCGTCTTCCCCAAGGAGCCAATGGTCATCGTGCGCGCGCCCGCGATCGAGGCGCAGCTGCTTGAAACCTTCGCTCTTCTGACCATCAACCACCAGAGCCTGATCGCGACCAAGGCCAACCGCATCGTCCGCGCCGCCAAGGGCCGCGCCGTGATGGAGTTCGGCTCCCGCCGCGCGCAGGGCTCCGCCGCCGCCATCGACGGCGCACGCGCCGCCTATATCGCCGGCTGCTGCGGCACCGCCTGCACCATCTCCGACCAGCTCTACGGCACGCCCGCGCTCGGCACGATGGCGCATGCCTGGGTGCAGATGTTCGACTCTGAGTACGATGCCTTTGCCACCTACTGCAAGCTCTACCCGCAGAACGCCGTTCTGCTCGTGGATACGTATAACACGCTCAAGTCCGGTATCCCCAATGCCATCAAGGCGTTCAATGATATTCTGAAGCCCCTGGGCATCAAAAAGTGCGGCATTCGCCTCGACAGCGGCGATATCGCCTATCTCTCCCGCAAGGCGCGCAAGATGCTCGATGAGGCGGGCTGGGAAAACTGCACCATCACCGTTTCCAACTCGCTCGATGAGTACCTCATTCAGGATCTCTGGATGCAGGACGCAAAGATCGACGCGTTCGGTGTCGGCGAGCGTCTGATCACCGCCAAGAGCGAGCCGGTCTTTGGCTGCGTCTACAAGCTTGTTGCGGTGGAGGACAAGGACGGCAACGTGACCCCCAAGATCAAGATCAGCGAGAACGTCGGCAAGATCACGACGCCCCATTTCAAAAAGCTCTACCGTTTCTACGGCCGCGACACGGGCAAGGCCATCGCCGACTACCTGACGGTCTACGATGAGACTGTAGACGACAGCAAGAACCTTGAGATCTTCGACCCCGACGCCACATGGAAGCGCAAGGAGGTCTACCACTTCGAAGCACGTGAGCTGCTCGTGCCCATCTACCAGAAAGGCAAGCTCGTCTACAAGCGTCCCAGCGTCGAGGAGATCAAGAAGTACTGCGCCGAGCAGGTCGACACGCTGTGGGACGAGGTCAAGCGCTTTGACAATCCGCACAACTATTATGTTGACCTCTCGCAGAAGCTCTATGACATCAAGACGCGCCTCCTGAACGAAAAGAACGAGCGTCGCGAACAGAACTGAACATTGACCGCAGCAGGAACCGGACATATAGGAGGAGACTGAGAACACAATGAAAGGATTCCAGATTCAGCAAAAGGGCGAGCGGCGCATTTCTGCGGCGCTGCGCATCATGCTGGTGATCTTCCTTTTGGCCGTGCAGATCGCTCTTGTTGTTGCAATCTCCTACTTCATGCAGGAGTATCTGGCGCTGGCCTACGCCGTCGTGCAGGTCGCCGCATTGTTCCTTGCCATTCGTATCTACAATGAACCGGGTGAGCTTTCTTATAAGCTCATCTGGTTCATTCTGCTTCTGCTGGCCCCGCCGGTGGGAATGATCCTCTGGTTTCTGTGGGGCGGCGCAGCGCAGAAGCGTCATCTGCCGCAAAACGGCAAACGTGTCCCGGACGAGCCGGAGAGTGTGCGCAAGCGCAGCGCACTTGCCGTTGAGAGGCTCACGCGCCAGCTCCCCGGCTGGTCGCGCACAGCAAACTATCTCTGCCGCCGCGATTTCCAGCTCTATCAGGACACCCGCGTCACCTATCTGCCCGAGGGCGCGCTGCTGCTGCGCGAGCTTATCGAGCAGGCAAAGAAGGCCGAGCGCTTCATCTTTCTGGAATATTTCATTCTGGCCGAAGGCCGGCTCTGGTCAGAGCTTGAAAAGATCCTCTGCGCCAAAGCGCACGAAGGCGTTGAGGTCAAGATCATCTTCGACGATTTCGGCAACATCAAGCGCTTCCGCGGCGAGACGATCGACCGCTTGCGCGACGCAGGCGTTGAGGTGTTCATCTTCAATCCCGTGCATGAGTATGTGAACCGGCTCTACTTCAACTACCGCGACCACCGTAAAATCGCCTGCTTTGACGGTGACGTTGCCTACACCGGCGGCGTAAACATCGCCGACGAGTACGCAAACCTCATCGAGCGCTTCGGCTACTGGAAAGACAGCGGTGTCCGTCTTGAGGGCGAGGGCGCCTGGGGGCTGACGGCGAGCTTTATCCACATGTGCATCAATATCGGCGGCGTCATGCACAACGAGCACGACTATTACCGCCCGCACACACCGGTGCGGAGCGAGGGCTTTTGCCAGCCCTTCACCGATGGGCCGCAGAACAATCCCGACAATCCGGCAGAGGACGTCTTTTTGCAGATGATCAGCAGCGCGCGCCGCTTTCTCTATATCACAACGCCCTATTTCATTCCCGATGAGAGCGTGATGCGGACGCTTTGTATCGCAGGCGACGGCGGCGTGGACGTGCGGCTGATGCTGCCGGGCAAACCGGATCACTGGTATGCCGATTGGGTGGCGGAATCCTACTTTGGTAATCTTCTTGCCCACGGCGTAAAGATCTACCGCTATACCCCGGGTTTTCTGCATGCCAAAAGCATCATGGTGGATCGTGAGGCCGCTTTTGTCGGCTCGGTCAATATGGACTACCGCAGCTTTGAGCTGCACTGCGAGTGCGGCGTGATGGTCTATGGCGCACCGATGATCGAGTCGCTGCTTGAGGATATGGACGCCATCGTCGATCAAAGCCATCTTGTCACGGCGGAGGAATGGGCAAAGCGCAGCGTAGTGCGCCGTGTGCTCGAGCCGCTGCTGCGTCTATTTGCCATCTGGATGTAATGCCAAAAAGCAAATAAAAGTATTTTCCCTAAATTTGACTTTTTGGAAATTTCCTATTGACAAATTGAGAGTTCCTGCTATAATAACATTTGTTCGCTGAATGACACAGCACAGCGGACAACACAATATAGCGGGATTGTGTAATGGTAGCACAGCGGACTCTGACTCCGTATGTGAGGGTTCAAATCCTTCTCCCGCTGCCACTGAGAAGTCTGAAACCGTAAGGTTTTGGACTTCTTTTTTTCTGTTTGACCCTTTATCTGACCCTTTAACCGTTTTGCAGCTTCTTTCCACAGATGGTGTGCTGCATATAGGCTTCCATTCGATTTGCACTGTCCTGCTTCATCTTCTCCGAAACATGACCGTACGGATATTGCGGTAACAAGCAAGAAAAAGTTTGATGATGACTTTGTTGTTGAAATGGTTCAAAATCTCGAAGATGCCAAGAATGTTGATACCATCAACGGTGAAACTTTATTTAGCGCGCCTTCGGCAAGTCTTAGCTTCCGTGGTGAAGGTGCAACTGTAAAGTTGGCTGAAGATGACGGAAACCTCTTAAAGGTTTTCGTTGCCAACAAGCAAACCGCCGGCTTTAACCCCTTTGACTAATCTGATCTTGCCCCTGCTTTGCACCGCGCAAGATAACTGTTCCAATGCAAAAAGAGAGCCGCCCCTGGGGCAGCTCTCTTTTTTGCATTGGAAATATTCTCACAGGTTGTAGTAGCGCTCAAACTCCGCGGGGTGCGGAATGGCAGCCATCGCCGCGCACTCCTTGCGCTTGGCAGCGATGAAGTTCTTGAGCAGCGCTTCAGGGAATACGCCGCCGCACGTAAGGTAGTCGTGATCCGCTTCAAGCGCGTCGAGCGCCGCGTCGAGCGAAGTCGGCAGGTGGTGAAGCTTGGCCTTCTCCTCGTCGGAGAGGGTATAGAGGTTCACATCATAGGGTCCCCAGCCGTTTGCATGCGGGTCGATCTTGTTTTTGATGCCGTCAAGTCCTGCCATCAGCAGCGCCGCATAGCAGAAATACGGGTTGCAGGTGGCGTCCGGGTTACGGATCTCAAAGCGGCGCAGGTTCGGCGTCTTGGCGTAGGCCGGGATGCGGATGACCGCGCTGCGGTTGCTCGTGGCGTAACCGACGGTAACGGGTGCCTCAAAGCCTGGCACCAGACGCTTAAAGGAGTTGGTAGACGGATTCGTGATGGCGCAGAGCGAGGAAACATGCTTCAAAAGGCCGCCCATGAACCAGTGCGCCTCCTGGCTGAGGTGAGAGTAACCGTTGTCATCGGAGAACACCGGCTCGCCGTTCTTCAAGAGCAGCATGTGAACATGCATGCCGCTGCCAGCCTCACCGTAGACAGGCTTGGGCATAAAGGTCGCGGTCTTGCCGTACTTGAGCGCCGTGTTGCGGATGATGTACTTGATCATCATGCTCGCGTCGGCCATCTTGCTCATCTCGCCAAGCTTCGGCTCGACCTCAAACTGACCCGCGCCGCCGACCTCGGGGTGGTGGTACTTGATGGGAATGCCGGCTTCTTCCATGTGCAGGCACATCTCGCTGCGGCACTCATAGGTGCGGTCAAGCGGCTTTGCGATATGGTAGTGACCCTGACGGGGAACGATCACGCCGCGGCCGTTGATGTCGCCGTTCCAGTGTGCCTGCTCGGCGTCAAGGCTCATGCCGATCTCGTCCGGCGCGACCTTCCACGCCACATCGTCGAAGAGATAGAATTCAAACTCGGGCAGAATGAGCATGGTGTCGGCGATGCCGCTGTCACGCATATACTGCTCCGCCGCGCGCACGATGTTGCGCGGATACTGGTCGAGCGGACGGTTGGCAGGATAGTCGATGATCATGGCATTGCCGGTCATCGAGAGCGTCGGGATCTCGCAGAACGGGTCGATCTGCGCGGTGTCCGGGTCAGGGATAAAGACCATATCGCTCTTTTCGACCACAGCGTAGCCATAGTTCGAGGCATCGAAACCGATGCCGTCGGTCATGGTCGCCTCCGTGAAGTTCTGTGCAGGAATGGTCACGTGGCGGTACTGGCCGTTGATATCGACCATTTTGAAGTCCACCATCTTGATGCCCTGCTCACGAATGAGCTGCATGACCTCCTGTGCTGTTTTAGCCATTGTAACATACCTCCGAGATTTTTCGGTAAATTCAGCGCGCGGCCTTGCCGAGATAGGCCTCCGCGATAGCCGGATCCTTGAGAAGTTCCTGGCCGGGGCCGAACTTGGTGATGCGGCCCTGTTCAAGAACATAGGCGTTGTCCGCGACGGAAAGCGCCTTGAGCGCGTTCTGCTCAACGAGCAGAATGGTCTTGCCCATGGCCTTGATCTCCTTAATGGTGTCGAAAATCGTGTTGACCAGGAGCGGTGCAAGGCCAAGGGACGGCTCATCTAACATGATAAGATCAGGTGCGGACATGATGCCGCGGCCCATGGCGAGCATCTGCTGCTCGCCGCCGGAAAGCGTACCGGCGATCTGGTTCTTGCGCTCTTCCAGACGCGGGAAGATCTCATACACGCGCTTGAGGTCGCGCTCGATGCCGTCCTTGTCGTTGCGAAGGTAAGCGCCGATCTTGAGGTTTTCGTAGGTCGTGAGGTTTGCGAAGATCTGACGCCCCTCCGGCACCTGGCACACGCCGAGCTTGACGACCTTGTTCGCCGCCGTCGGCAGCGGCTCGCCCTTATAGAGGATCTCGCCGGACTTGTATTTTACAATGCCGGAGATGGCATTCATCATGGACGATTTGCCCGCGCCGTTGGAGCCGATCATGGATACGATCTGCCCCTCCGAAACCTCGAGGGAGATGCCCTTGAGGGCATGGATACCGCCGTAATAAACGTTCAGATCACGAATTTCAAGCATCGCCATCGCCGTCGTCCTCCTTTCCGAGATAGGCCTCGATGACCTCAGGATTGCTCTGGATCTCCGCAGGGGTGCCTTCGGCAAGCGGTTTACCGAAGTTGAGCACGAAAATGCGGTCGGAAACATTCATTACGAGGTCCATGTGGTGCTCAATGATGAGCACGGTGAGGTCGAAGCGGTCGCGGATCTCACGGATAAGATCCATCAGCGCGAGCGTTTCCTCCGGGTTCATACCGGCGGCAGGCTCGTCGAGCAGCAAAAGCTTCGGATTGGTCGCCAGCGCACGGGCGATCTCCAGCTTGCGCTGCTGGCCGTAGGGCAGGTTGACCGCGATCATATCGCGCTGCTCCCAAATGCCCATGATCTTGAGAAGCTCTTCCGTCTTCTCGCGCAGCGCCTTTTCCTGCCAGTAGTACTTCGTCAGCCACTTAGGGCCAACCTTGAAGCGCCAGAGGGACTGAAAGATGTTGTAGTCTGCGCCCGCGTGGCAGGCGGTGAGGACGTTGTTGTACACCGTTTCGCTCTTGAACAGGCGGATATTCTGGAAGGTGCGCGCCATACCGCGGGACATGATGTCGTAGGGCTTTTTCTGGAAGGGCTTGACCTCGGTCTCGCGCATGTCGTCCTTGATGATGTCCTCGCCCTGTCCGATGACCGTGCCGTTGAAAATGACGCGGCCTTCCGTGAGCGCGTAAACGCCGGTGATGAGATTGAAGATGGTGGTCTTACCGGCGCCGTTGGGGCCGATCAGGGCGTAGATCTCGCCCTTTTTGATCTTAAAGGAGACATCGCCCACAGCGGTCAGGCCACCGAAGCGCTTGGTAACATGCCAGAGTTCGAGCATAACATCGGGATCGTGATTCCTAAAGGTGATATCCGTCATACCAGCGCCTCCTCTCCGCTGCCGTTTCCGCCGTCAGGCGGTGGCAGGTCCTTCTTCTTTCCGGTGAAAATGCGGCCAATGGCACGGCAGATGCGGCCAATCGGAAACTCCTTGCCGCCCATGAGGCCCTTCGGGCGGACGATCATGATGATAATAACGGCAAGGCCGTACATCACAAGTCGCCAGTCGCCCACCGCGCGCAGCAGCTCCGGCAGTGCGCACAGCAGCACCGTGCCGAGCACCGAACCGGTGATGGAACCCATACCGCCGAAAATGACCATGATGGTATATTCCGTGGACTTGACCATCATAAACATCTTGGGCTGGAGATAACCGAAGTAGTGCGCCATCATGCCGCCGGCGATGCCGGCGTAGAGCGCGGACATGCACATGGCAAGCATCTTGGAGCGGAAGGTGTTGATGCCGCTCATCTGCGCGGCCAGATCGTCCTCGCGCACGGCGAGCATGCTGCGGCCGTGCTTGGAGTTCATCAGCAGCGCCGTGGCGGTGAGGAAAATGACGACGATCACGAGCGAGCCTGCAAAAGTGGTGTGCAGCGGGATACTCGCAACGCCCTTCGCACCGTCGAGCAGGAAGCCCTTGCCGCCGACGTTGATATTGAGCTGCAAATTGTTGAAGATCAATCGGATCGCCTCGCCCACGCCGAGCGTGGCAATGCAGAAATAGTCGCCCTTGAGGTTGAGCGTGATCTTACCGAGTCCCGCGCCGAGCAGCATGGCGACGAGTCCGGCAAGAATGAGCGAGAGCCAGTACGGCAGGCCAAACGCCATTGTGCAGATGACGGACACGTACGCGCCGATGCACACAAAGCCCGCGTGACCGAACGAGAACATACCGGTGTAGCCCGTGAGGATGGAAAGGCCCAACACGATCAGCAGGGTGTAGCAGGACTGAATGAGGATACCTTCGATGTAATACCAGCTAAACATATCGTTCCTCCCTCCTTATGCCTTGTCTTCCACGACCTTGCCCATCAGGCCGGACGGCTTGATGATGAGGACGAGGATCAGCAGCGCGTACACGAACAGATCGCGCAGGTTGGAGTTGAAGGACGCGACGAAGATCTCCATGATGCCAAGCAGCACCGAGCCGACGATCGCACCGGGGAGACTGCCGAGACCGCCGAACACCGCCGCGACAAAGGACTTGTTCGTGACCTGACCGATGGTGGGCTTGACGATGAAGCGCATGCCGTAGAGCATACCGGCAAAGCCCGCAAGTACACCGCCCATGAGGAAGATGATGAAGATGACGAGGTCGCCGTTGATGCCCATAAGGGTCGAAGCCTTTTCGCTGTAAGCGCAGGCACGAATGGCGAGGCCGACCTTGGTCTTCTGTATGATGAACATCAAAATCAGCAGCGCGACGGACGAAACCACGATCATCAGCAAACTGTCCACGCCGAGGGAGATCCCGCCGATGCTGATGCGGTTATCGAAGATCGGGGGATAGTTTCTGGGAGTTCCGTCGATGGTGGCGATGACGAAGTTTTCAAGGAAAATGGACGCGCCCATCGCCGAGATGATGAAGTAGAGCGACGGGGCGTGGCGCTTACGCAGCGGCGAATAGACCAGGCGCTCGATGATGACCGCGAGCAGACCACTTCCTAAGCCGCACAGCAGGAACGCCGGAAAAAACGGAACGTTCAGCGACGTAAGAGCAAAATAGCCCACATAAGCGCCGACCATGATGACGCCTCCGTGGGCAAAGTTGGAAAAGTTCATAATGCTGTACACCAGCGAATAGCCGACCGACATCAGCGCATACATACCGCCGAGACAGATGCCGTTTACCAGCTGCTGGAGAAAATACTCAAAACCCATGTATAGCCTCCTTTATCCTGTTGACCTCGGGCGCCCCGCACGGGGCGCCCGAGTGTCGTAAAGAAGCAAAATTCATTTGCCTGTGCGATTTACGGTTACGCGATCTTCGTCTCGAAGATATAGGTCTTGTTCGCGCCGTCGATGCGCTCCACGCAGCCTGCCTTATCAACAGGGTTGTGATCCTCCGGAGAGATCTTGATGGTGCCGGTCAGACCCTCGACGGTGATCTGCGTGTAAGCGTCGGTGATGGCCTGCGGGTCGTCGCTGCCGGCCTTTTCGACCGCCGCGACCCAGGTCAGGAACGCGTCGTGCGCCATGTAGCCGTTGAGCTCCATCTTCGCGCCGTTGTACTTCTCAGCGTACTCCTTGCGGAAGCTCTCGCCGGCAGGGTCGGTCAGGGAGACGTGGTTGATGACGTAGGAGCCGTCCACCGCGTCGGCCGCGTCGAAGAGAACCTCGGACGCGCAGCCGTCGCCGCCGACCATGGCAAGGTCAATGCCGAGAGTACGGGCCTGCTTGTGGATCATGATGAAATCCTGATAGAAGATGGGAGTGAAGATGATCTGGGGCTGAGCCTCCTTGATCTTGGTGAGCTGAGCGGTGAAGTCGGTGTCGCCCGCGGTGTAGCCCTCCTCAGCGACCACGGTGCCGCCCTTTTCGGTGTAAACGGCGATAAAGTTATCCTTCAGGCCCTGAGCGTAGTCGTCGTTGACGTCGTAGAGAATCGCAGCCTTGTCATAGCCGAGATAGTCGGCGATGAAGGAAGCGGCGATACGGCCCTGAACGGGGTCGATGAAGCAGACGCGGAAGTTATACTCCTTGAGCACGGGGGTGTCGTCGACGATCTGCACGGTGACCTTCTCGTTGGTGGCCACGGTGGACATATCGGAGATCTTGTACTGGTCGAGAACGGACTGGATGGCGATGCACTGGCCGGAAGCGTTCGGGCCGATGATCGCGCAGACCTTATCCTGCGCGCACAGGCGCTTGGCAACGTTGACCGCCTCCTGTGCGTCGCCCTTGGTGTCGTAGCAGATCAGCTTGACCTGCTTGCCAAGCAGGCCGCCGTTGGCGTTGAGATCGTCAACGAGCATCTGGACCGTCTGGCTCTCGCAGGTACCGAAAGCAGCCTGGTCGCCGGTCAGCGATCCCATCCAGCCAAGCTTGATGACATCGCCGTCGGAACCGCCTCCTTCGTCCTTCGACCCGCAGCCGACGAACAGTGTCGCGAGCATCAGACAGGTCAGGGTGAGAGCAATGAGCTTCTTCATAGATTTGCGCATGGTTTAATCCTCCTTCAAATTGTTGTGACCAATTCCCTCCCGGAATGGTCGGGGCTTGCAGGGATGGATGTCCGCCGTGCGGGATCGATCCCCGCATTCACGCCGTCCTTACTGATGTGTATGACGCGCAAGAGCGGCAAATGAATGACAGGGATCTTGTTGCTAAGATAACATCTTGCACAAATGTTGTCAAGCAATATTGAAAAATTGTGGCATTTTGTATAAATTTTAGCCATAATGACGAAAGTATGAAAAAGGCCGGTGTGAGGTCAGAAAACGTCCGTCTGCCCTGTTTGCAACACAAGATTTCCTCCGTCAAAAGTCCTGCCGATGCTTCCACGCCGCAAAAACACCGCGCTGCCTGCGCTCTGTTAAGGGATCTGCCTTTCCACCAATGCCGCAGGAGCATTTCCGGTAAAATTCATTCAGATAATGCTTGACAACGCGCACTGCTGGGACTGGTGCTGTTTCTTCCCGCGCTGGAGCCGCTGTTTTCCGTTGCACCGCTGAGCGGCGGCATGGTGGGCGCGATCGTAGGGCTTGCCTTCGGCTCCATGGTGATCATTCAGCTGCTAAAGCTGATCCGGCGGTAAGCCTGTTCATCAAAGTTTCGCCGCCCACCTGTTGAATCACTTTCTTCCATGGATTGCAACAAGGGACGCCGCTTTATCGCGGCGTCCCTTGCTCGATCATATTTCTCTGCTGCCGTCACTTTGCGGCAAGCTGCGCGACCACGTCGAGCAGCACGTTGGCGCCCGCGGCGACATCGGCGTCGCGGGTCAGCTCCAGCGGGTTGTGGCTGATGCCGCGTACGCTGGGGACGAAGATCATTGCCGTAGGGCAGATGCGCGCGAGCATCTGGGCATCCTGCCCCGCGCCGGAGGTCATACGGCGGCAGGAAAGAGAACGTGCGGCAGCGGAATCTTCGACGAGGCGCACGATACCCTCATCAAAGAGCACAGGGGCAAAGCGGCTGAGCCGTTCGGTCGTGATCTTGACGCGGTCTGTCTTTTCCAGTTCCGCGAGGTAGTCGGCAAGCGCCTGTTCCTCGGCGCAAAGCTGCGCTGCGTCGGGGTTACGGACGTCCACGGTGAATATCGCCTTGCCGGGGATCACGTTGATGGCGTTCGGCTCGAAGGCGATGCAGCCGGTGGTGGCGACGGTGCGGCTGCCGGGCAGCTCGCAGCGGCTGCGCAGGAAGGTCATAACCTTTGCCGCGGCAAGCCCCGCGTCCGCGCGGTATACCGTCGGCGTGGTGCCGGCGTGGTTCTGTTCCCCCTTGATGGTAATGCGCTGCCATGAGATGCCCTGAAGATCCTCGACCGCGCCGATGGTGATTCCCTCGGTCTCAAGAATAGGCCCCTGCTCAATGTGTGCCTCCACGAACGCGCAGGGCTTGAGGAATCCCGGCGCGACAGTGCCCGCATAGCCGATGCGCTTGAGTTCTTTGCCGAGCACGGCGCCGTCGGTGCCGACGGTGGCGAGCGCCTGCTCGAGCGGATAGCCGCCGGCGTAGACAAGAGAGCCGAGCATATCCGGCGCGTAGCGTACCCCCTCTTCATTGGTGAAGGCAACGACGGCAATGGGGCGCGCAGGCACAAATCCGGAGGCCTTGAGCGTTTCCACGACCTCAAGCGCCGCGAGAACGCCATAGCAGCCGTCAAACTGCCCCGCATTGATCACGGTGTCGATGTGCGAGCCGGTCATGACCGGTTCCGTCTCCGCGCAGCCTTCCGGTGTCCAGATGCCGAAGAGATTTCCGATGTAGTCGGTCACGACGGTGAGTCCTGCCTCGCGCATCCAGCGGGACACGAGATCGCGCCCTGCCTTGTCCTCATCGGAGGCGGCAAGGCGGGTGCGGCGGCCGTCAGCGTCAATGCCGACAGCGCCGAGCGCGTGGATACGGTTCAAAAGACGGGTCTCATTGATAGTCAGCATAGGATAGCCCTCCTTAAAAATATCGTTTTCGCTACTGATAGCAAAAGTATAGCAAAACCGCTCAAAGAAATCCATCACCATTGAAGAAATATTGTCTGTTTTTCTTCAAAAGCATGGCGCTTGCGCTCCGCGAAGCAGTCCTCCCCCACAGCACATGAACAAAAAGCCGGAAACTGACCCTTACGGTCAGTTCCCGGCTTTCTGTGTTTTGTGTGGAATCAATTTCTAAGAAGCATCTCTTCGCGCGCTTACGGCAGCTGAATATTGGTCTGCTGCAAGGCCTTGCGCAGGGCAAGGCACAGAGGCGGCGCAAGAACGATGGCGACCGTGCCGTTAAAAATAGAGGCCGGGATCTTCAGCAGCAGCGCCGCGGCCGCAGTGGCGGCGGGAAGACCGCCGATCAGCAGCCCATCGTAGGCAAAGGACTTGAAAAAGTAAAGGATATAATAGGCAAGGCAGCCCAACGCGGCGGCAGCCGTGCAGCGGCCGTACTTTGGCGTTGCGCGGTCTTTCATGGCAAAGCCTGCCACCATGCCCATGATGCCCTTGGTGATGAAGGTAATCCAGCACTCCGCTGCATAAGCAGGGTTGGTCAGATCATACAGCGCAGACCCGAGCGCAGATGCCACACCGCCCACAGGCCCGAGCAGCAGGCCGGAAAGGCAGCACATAATGTTGGCCAGCGTAAAAGAGGTTCGCCCGCCGATGGCGATGGGCATGGTGATGCGAAGATAGTTGCTGACGAAGACGAGGGCGCACATCATACCGAGTGCGGTCAGCTTGTTGATGCTTTTCTGGTTCATGGGAAACACTTCCTTCTCCTAAGATGCCCCCATCATAGCAGCGAACTGGTATTGTTGCAAATACCAGTTCGCAATAATTTAGTAAGATCAGATCAGTCGCTCGCACGATGCACCACAAGTGGGAAATCGCAGTTGAAAATGGCGGGCAAAGCGTGTTATAATGGCGATACAACATTTCAAGGGGGTAACCGCTATGGGAAAGACCGCTCGTCTGGTATTGAAGCTCGTGGCCGCAGGCCTTGCGTTCTGCTCGCTCGTCTGCCTGATCATCGGAAGCTGGTGCGACGTTGGCGAAGCCATCGAACGCCGGAGAAAGCAGCGCCTTGCCGCTGAGGAATCCCGCGATTACGCGGACGAAGAGCTTGGCCGATAATCGGGCCATATCCACAGCACAATAAGCCAAAAGAGCCTTTCTTCTGAGAAGAAGGGCTCTTTTTTCACCGTAGGCGGTCTCAATCGGCCGCTTCAGCGCTCAGGCGCGTTCCCGCCTTCGGGATTTGGTTGTCCTCTTTCGCCGTTTCCTTTGCCGTGCCGTATCCTCTGACATAGTCGATGAGATACGAAGAGATCGTCACTGTGATGAGCGAAAAGGCAATGCGCATCACAGGGATATAGCTGAGCGAGAGCAGCAGCACCACAACGTCCGTAAAGAGATAGGCGCGAGAAAGGCGCCAGCGCAGGAGATGCGAGATCGACAGCGCGAGCGCGTCGTCGCCGCCGCTGGAGCCGCCTTGCCGCACGATGAGGCCGACGCCGATGCCGACAAACATACCGCCGAGTACCGCCGCGATCAGCGGACGGTTCGACAGGTCAGGCAGCATTGGCGGGAACAGCTCCCAGATTTTATAGAAGAGCGATACAAAGAATGTCGAAATGATGGAGATCTTGATAAATCTTCCGCCCAGGAAACGGAATGCCAGCAGATAGCAGGCAATATCCAGAACAGGGGTGATGTAGGCCGGAGAGAGCTTCAGCCAGTGCTCTGCGAAGAGCATCAGGCCGATCACGCCGCCCTCGGTGATGTTTGTGCGCTGGTGGATATTGTGAATGCCGAATGAGCAGATCATCGCTCCCAGCAGGATCAGCAGGATCTTTTTCACTGTCAATCCATCCACCATTTTGTTCCATAGAACAGCCGCGCGGGATCTCATTTTGTTTTCCTCCTTGTTTCGTTTCCGATTTCATGCTATGATCATAAACTGTATAGTAAGTATAAGGTCAAGGAGTTTTTTATGAACGATTTGTTTACGATCGGCGAGATCTCAAAGCACCAGAATATCTCCCGGCAAACCCTGATTTTTTACGACAAGATCGGGCTTTTCCGCCCTGCCTACGTCGACCCCGAGAACGGCTACCGCTATTACAGCGCCGCGCAGCTCGACTATCTGGACACGATCTGCATCATGAAAAAGTTCGGCTTTTCCCTTGATGAGATCAAGTCGCACATGAAAAGCTACACACTCGATACCTCCCTCATCGCGCTGCGCAAGCAGCTCACCATCATCGACCGGCAGATCAAGGACTTGCAGCTCATCAAAAGCCGCGTGGCGCACCGCTGCGCGCAGCTTGAGCAGTCCGCTGCCATTCGCAGTGACAGCGCAGCGGTGTCGGTAGAAACTGTGAAAAGTCAGCACCTCTTGCTGCAAGAGGTCGCTTCGCCCCACACGCTCGAGGCGGTCAGCATTGCCACCAAGCAATGCTTTGTCCGTTCGTTCAAGGAGCAGCTCCCCGTTTTCTTTCAGAGCGGAGCGATCGTGCCGCTTTCGCGCATACAGGAAGGGCGCTATACCGAGGCCTCCTTCGCCTTTTTGCCGATTGAAAAAAGCAGTGTTCCGGGCGTTGTCAAGCTGCCCGCCGGACGGTGCGCGGTCACGCACCACACGGGCGACTATCTCTCCATCGGGAAGGCCTACGAGCGCCTTTTGGAGTACTGCCGCGGTCATCAACTCAAAATCGTTTCAGACGCCTACGAGTTTGCGATCAACGACTATCTATCCACCGGCAACGAATCCGAGTACATCACGAAGATCATGTTCTACGTCGAATAACGCTTGAAACGATGTAAGCCCTGCGCTGCAATGCAGCGCAGGGCTTACATTAACTTTACACGAATGCTGTTACCGCTCCTGAACCTCTTTCCCGCTGAGATGCTCGACTGTTATCTCAAAGAGCTGCACCGCTTTTCCCGAGCGCGCGATCTCTTCTTCCGCCAGTTGTTCGCTGGGGTAGTATTTCATCATAAAGCGTTTCAGCACTGCCATTGTGCTCGGACCACCATCAAGCAAATGGCATCTGCCAAATATGACAGCGCTCTGCACAAACGGCGCCCACGCTTCTTCTCTGACGGTTTCATTTCCATAAACCGTGAAGCAGACCTTATCGCTATTTCGCAGGGCGTCGACCTTATACCCCGCCCGCGCGCCGTGAAAATAGATCTTCTGCGTTTCCTTGTCATAGAGATAATTAACGGGAATCGCATAGGGGTAGCCGTCCTCCCCGTTCACTGCGAGAACGCCTCGCCGGCTCTTGTTCAGAAGCGTTTCCACCGCGTTCCTGTCGATCTCGTTTTTCCTTTTTCTGATTGGCCGAAACATATTGCTCCTCCTTTTCCTGTGCTATCAATTCAAAGTTGTCAACCCCGCAGGGGATTCTTCAGTCAGCGAAAATCGATAGGTAATCGAGTTCTGCCATCGTTCTTCATTCGCCAAATCCTCTCCAATTACCTTCCCGCCCATTCTCTCATAGAATGCGCGGGCATCGAGGTTATCGGGAACACATTGGCAAATGAAAGACTCCGCGCACTGTTCCTTGCAGTATTCTTTGATAAAATCAAATGAGATCCGACCGATCCCCTGCCGCTGATATTCAGAAAGAATATATAGGGACTGCAAGACGATCTCATCAGCCTTATGCATCGTCAGATAACCGATAGCCCGACCATCTTTTCGAATCAGATACACGGAATATGCGGGAAGATGGATCCTTGACAGTTCTTTTTCCTTGTGCCATGCCCAATCAAAATCATCTATCATGCTGTCAGGATAGATGCCTCTGTATGTCGTGTCCCATATCCTGCGCCGCAAGTCAATAATGGTCAGTGCATCGGCCGCGGTCGCCTCAACGAACATGCTATTATTCATCTGACGAGCCACCTCTCCCCGTTTGGCATGATGCGGATATCGCCGGGAAAGCGCTCTAAGATCCTGCCGTCCGGTAAGGCGCGCACCAGCATTTCCTCGCGGTAGTCCGGGTCTTCGTACCAGATATTGAAATAGAGCTTGTCCCCGTCGCGAAAGCTGAGGGATTCCCTGCTGCTGAGGGCAAAGCTTGCCCGCTCGGGCCAGATGAGCTCAAACATACCGTCCTTGGGCTGCCGGGTCAGCGAGAGGGGCGAGGTATGAAGGATCAGGTTGTAGCAATCCTTCACCTCGGACAAGGGAAGCCTTGCGATCTCCCGTGCCGTCTCTTGCTGCTGAGAAAAGCGCAGAATGCGGATCACCTGCTCTGCAAAGTTCACCGCCAGCAGCGCAACCGTGCCGTCGTCATACACGGGATAGCCGAGGTACTGCCCGTCCACGGGCAGCACCGGCTCATAGACCGCCCCGTCCGGATAATGGATCAGATACAGCCGGTTGCTCTTTACAGGGTGCCCATCTCGGAACAGCTCTTCCGCTTCATAGAGATCGCCGTGAATGTAATCCGTTGCCCAGTACCACTCATCGGTCCCGCCCCGCACGGGCTCCATGTTGAGGATGCCGCGGATATCAATGATCTTCATGGCAGGCAAATTGGAAGCTGCAAAAGTGCGTTCACTCATCGTTATCCTCCGCAAAATTCGTGTTGTTGATCTTTTTTCGGCGCACCTTCGGTGCCGTGGCCCGATAACTCATATCAAGGAGCAGCTTTAATTGTTCCTCCGGCACGGTGCCGTCCAACGCGGCGGTGATCCAGCTGTCCTTGCGCATGTGATAGGCGGGGAAAAAGCCTTTTTCCGTCAGCAGAGAGCCGATCAGAATGGGGTCGCACTTTAGGTTGACGACGTCCATTCGCTCCTCGCCTTGCAGTCCGAGCTTACTTTTGGGCAGCTCCATCACCACAGCAAACCATTTTTGATTGCTGTGGTGGCGAAACACCTCATAATTGGGGTATTGGAGCCACGGGTGATCCGCGCTTGCAGGATAGGTCTCGAGAATGAAGTTTTTTAATTCCTGATGGTTCATCGGCGCGTCCTCCCATGGTCTTTTTTCCAGTATAGCAGGAAACCGTCTGTTCGTCGAGAGAAGAATGCCGCCATGAGCAAGCTTGAAACAGACGGGGCATTTTGTCGCTTGCTTTTCCGATCCTTTCGCTCTGAACACAGCAAAACCTGACAGTATTATGCTCTTTCCACCAAGCGCTTGTCCTTCAGCTCGAGGATCGTATCGTAGAGCGGGAGGATTTCGGGGCTTACCTTGTGCTCGATGCTGATGACGGTCAGGCCGTCGGTTTGGAGCAGCTGCGACAGGATCTGCTGGCTGCTGCCCTTGTCCATGTTCGCGGTGGCCTCGTCCAGGAAGATGACATTTTTCTGCTCGACCAGTACGCGGGCGAGCGCTAATTTTTGCTTTTCGCCGCCGGAAAGGTTGCCCTTCGTGTTCTGGAACGGCTGGTCAAGGTCGTGCGAGGCAAGGAAGGCGTCCATTCCCAGAGAGCGCATCACAGGCTCGACGCGCCCTTGGAGTTCCGGGCGATAGAGCGTGACGTTCTGGAGGAAGGTATCGTCAAAGAGGAACGCGTCCTGAAGGACGACGCCAATCTCATCATAAAGCGCGGGCCACAGCCCCCGGATGTCCGTTCCGTTGACGGAAATGCGGCCCTCGTACTCCGATTCAAGACCGGTGAGCAGCTTGAAGAGCGTGCTCTTGCCGCTGCCGTTTTCACCCAGAATGAGGTACTTCTTCCCCGCCTCAAAGCGGTAATCGACATGGGAGAGGATGACCTTTTCTTCGTGCCGGAAGGAAACGTCGCTCAGCTCGATGCGCTCGATGGGCGCGGCCTCCGCCGCCGCGGCGCTGCTCTCGGGGACGGAGAGGAGACTGCTGATCTTCTGGCGGATGCTCTCCACGCTCTTCATTTCCGAAAGCTGATAGGAAATGCTGTTCGTCGGGATGACGAGCATTTCGGATAATTGCAGTGCGCCGACCAGCGCGCCGACGGACAAGCGCCCCCTGGCGATCTCATAAATGCTGAAGCCGACCATCACCGCTTCGCCCGCGTAGGAGAGCAAGCCGATGATCATGTTGACGCGAATTTTCGTCTTGGACTTGGCAAATTCCGCCTTGGCGGCGCTCTCGTTGTCGCGCTCCAGCGTCGCTAAGTACTCGCGCTCGACGTGGTTCACCTTGATCGTCGGATATCCGTGGATCAGGTTGCCGATCATGACGTTGAGCTTTTCGAGCGCCATCGTGTAGAAGTTCGTCCGCTTTTCCAGCGCCTTACCCTGCACTGCCGACGCGATGATCGGGCAAACGGTGGAAATGACGATGATCAAAGCAAGAGAGCTGTTGATATACAGCAGTGCGATCACGCAGGTGATCAGCACCAGAATGCTGTACATAAGCTCCAGACGGGTAACATAGTAGCTGTCCACCAGCATCTCGATCTCGTTGTTCAGCGTGGTGACATAGTTCTG